>Ga0126342_10011970_pt1 | contig 15484 bp, 10 predicted proteins | sample Cyp1metagenome_FD_92528 | JGI IMG/M metagenome (GOLD analysis project Ga0126342, IMG submission 92528) | Coral microbial communities from Lord Howe Island, Old Settlement Bay, Australia - Cyphastrea 1 metagenome | ecosystem: Host-associated > Invertebrates > Cnidaria > Coral ...
AGTGGTAGTGGTAGTGGTAGTGGTAGTGGTAGTGGTAGTGGTAGTGGTAGTGGTAGTGGTAGTGGTAGTGGTAGTGGTAGTGGTAGTGGTAGTGGTAGTGGTAGTAGTAGTAGTAGTAGTGGTGGTAGTAGTAGTAGTAGTAGTGGTAGTAGTAGTCCTATAGTCTTAGTCGTAGTCGTCGTAGTAGTAGTGTTTTTAGTGTAGTGTAGTGTGGTGTAGTGTAGTGTAATTAGATGTAATTACTGTAGTGCGGTGTAGTGTAATTAGTGTAGTGTAATGTAGCGTAGTATATTTGCATGTGTAGCTGTAGCATTGTGTAGTGTAGTGTAGTGGTAGCTGTAGTTGTAGTTGTAATTGTCTATCTATCTATCTATCTACCTATCTACCTATCTACCTATCTACCTATCTACCTATCTACCTATCTACCTATCTACCTATCTACCTACCTACCTACCTATCTATCTATCTATCTATCCATCCATCTATCTATCTATCTATCTATCTGCAAGTTTGAAAACGAAGCTATCTGCGAGACTTCCTCAGTTTTTTAACTTCCTCAGTTTTTGAACTTGACAACATCAAAAACGCAGCAATTCTGCAAGACTTCCTTAATTATTGAACTTGACAACGTCAAAAACGAAACAATTCTGCGAGACTTCCTCATTGTCTGAAGTTGACAGCATCAAAAACGAAGCAAATCTGCGAGACTTCCTTCAAAAATGGAAAGTGGAGTGCAGAGCTGATGGCCTCCTCCAATGTGTTTTGCGATTTTCCATTCCATTTGTGTAAAGTGCTGCGCCTGCCACGCAAAAATGATGCCAGGTCATACGAAGTGCTGCACCTGTCACGCAAAATCATCTTAGCAAACCTGAAGATTTGATGCTCCAAAATGCAACCTCCCTCAGGAAATCAGCGCCCTGACCTCCTAACATCTCTGATAAACATGTCTCTTGTACTGCGCCTGCCACGCGAAATGCATCTTTGCAGATCCTCTGCAAATGTCCCACGCCTGCCATCGTTTTTGGACATGCTGCAAAACCCTCACGTTTTGCTCACTTTTGGCATGGTGCAGAATCCCTTGCACCTGCCACGCAAAACCACATCTGAACCTTCAAAAGTGGTCCGAGCATGTGGTGTTTTTAACATTTGACTTGGAAATGTGCTTCGCGCCACAACGGCGTGCACTTTTTCGAAATCTCAACGCCCAAAAGTGGTCCGAGCATGTGGTGTCTTTAAGATTTTGACTTGGAAATGTGCTTCGCGCCACAACGGCGCGCAATTTTTCATCTCTCATCTCCCCAGACGGCTCTGCATCGCCCCTGTGGCGAGCCTACTTCTCTTCTCTTCTCTTCTCTTCTCTTCTCTTCTCTGACTCTTCCCACCTCTGCTTTTTCATCTGTCCATATTGTCGGAAGTTTGACTTCTAAACTTCCTTCGGTGATAATTTCAGCCAACTATCATAATCTCATACTGTAGCTGGTTACTTACAGCCAGCCTACAAATGTCATACTTGTTTTATTATATGATCACTATCATACCTTTTTTTTTCTGTGCACCTGTCATGATAGTTATTATTACCCGCCAAGTTTAATCACTCAGATGCATTTGCGGGGTCTGTCTTTGTCCTCAGGGGATGTTTTTTTTTTCGGTCAACGGTGGAAAGGGATGTTGCTGTCCTCCAGTCACAGGCACTCAGAAGAGTCTGCCAAGTGCCGTGGCTCCGATTTTCCCGGTTTCTCACCGAAGGGATTCCATCACCGAGTGGCAACTTTGGATGGGTAAAAGCAGAGCAAAATGGGGGCCTTGGGGTTAGTTTTGAGACGGCAACACTCTATCCCAATCCCAAGAAAAATTGGTTTGTCTTCCCCACCAATTGTGGATCTAAAGTGAGGATTTTCTGTGGGGGTCGCAAAATGGGTGGGGGGATGGCCCGGCCTCTCCAACAATGGGAGTAAAAACTGCTGCTACGATCCCCATAGGTGGAACTACCAGTTTCAGAAGGATGCAACCCACTGATATCTGGGATCGGGGCCCATGTACTGCACCATTCCCATCTCTGACTCCATTCTGAATTGTGACCACACGTAGCCCAAGTACAACACTCCTGGAGTCTCTCCAGAGCAGAAAGAGCATACCATTTACAGTTAGACCAATATGGACCTTTTTCAGAGAGATGGATGATCCAAACATCGGAAGATTTTGGATCTGAATGATTTCTATTTGAGCATGCAACCATAAGACATCCATATTTGTGCATTTCCAATTTTTTCTTCAAATGCGACGGTGGAATGTCTGGATGCGGCCATCAGGTATCTCCTGGCGTATGGGTGCCTCGTGCATGGTTGGTTAGCGGATGTTAATGATTATATAATGGGCCATAATGGTCATATAATTTTGAACCATAAACGGAGGGATGTACATGAAATTTTTATATCTCGCAGAAAATCCGGACACAATTGTGCCGGGTAGTCAAGTCTAATAATGTGAAGGTGGGAATGATCACTATCGGCCCAGAAACCTTGCCATTCGCAATTTCAGAATGCATCCATGCCTTCCATGAATAGTTTGGATACCTTGAATTGTATTTGGGCGTGTTTGAAATGGGGATACCGTACATTTGGTGATAGGCTGGGTGCACCTGTTGAGAATGGACCTTGAAAGGCAGAGCATCAATGATGAAAAATATCCCTTCTCTGGACAATATACCTTGACCAACCAAACGATAAAAACAAGGTCTCTCCCAAAACTCTGGGTACGTAGAAGGAAGGCACCACCACCCTGAATCTTGGTCAAACAATTGTCTTCCATCTGAAAAAAAACATGTCAGTTTCTCCCGGAAAAGGTGGTTTGGTTGCTGACTCGTACAACCGCTGACTTTGTAGGTTTGGTTTCTAAAAACATACAGTATGATACTGTAACATAATACAGCACAGTGTATATATACGTGTATATATATATATATATATATAATATCCCAAGGTGATAAATCTTATCTTAAAGTTTACACCACCAATGAGATCATGATAGTTGTAGTCATGTCCCTTATGTCCTCCTGATGGTTTTTAAATTTTCTCATTGGTGGTTTCAAGTTTGCTTTTGATTTTCAATCCTTTTGGGATAGTCAGAGGATATTGATACTGGGTGATTTTCAAGCCATTATCCCACCTCTTTCCGGTTGCTTCGGTTGGTTCTCTTTGATGCTGAACCAATATGGGTTTGTCTAAGAATAGGTCATATACCCTTAAATCCACCCGTGAAACATAGATTTCCCTTTTTAAATTGCAATTATTGGGGTATATTCCATTTTCAGACAAACCCGAATATTGTTGGTTAATGTTGGTTGTACATACCATACCATTTTATTTGACTGAATTCCCCATTTTCATGGTCGGTTTACTACATGTTTGACACCCTCCCTTTGTTGGTACAACCCAGTCGTCAGGTCCGAGGAGCACTGGTGCTATCTCTGCAATACCTTTGCAGCCAAGGACCGGGATGAAACATCACTTGGTCTGATATGGAGCCTTCCATAGTCATGGCGGATCCACAATAGCTGGATGGTTTATAGTGGAAAATCCTATTAAAATGGATGATGACTGGGGTACCTCCATGGATTGGAAACCTCCATATGGAAGAAACAATACAAAACCAGCAATTTTGTTGATGATTATAGAGGACAGGACATATCATTAGAAACGACCAATTGTTGGTGACGTTGAGGAAATCGAAGATGTTTGCAAGCCCGCAGGAACATCTGCGTTTGCCCCAGCATGTTGAGATGCGACAGCAGCTTGGCTGAAGATCTGATCTGATATATCTGAATTTCGGTTTGCGGAGTTGGTCGCGTTTTTATACAATTGTTTTTATATGTTTTTATTATGTTTTTATATTTTTTACATTTTACCATTGGTAAATCGAATCTTAGGAGGAATCTACTGGTATTATAGGGATATTATATAGTGATTATTTTTTTTGGGGGACAAGTAAAGCAAATCGCAGTGCAGGAAAGCAATTGAAAAAAGGATCCAGTTGTCCATCATCTCGGTCCATCGAACTGGGACTAAATTTTGCGGAACATTTTGAAGACATAGGAATTTGGGGGTTGAACACGGACCCAGTTAATAGATGTCAATAGTCCATCTTTGATGGTTGTGGTCAATACGGTTGACCCCTGAAATTGGGTGGGTTACTTCCGGATACATAAACACGAAAGGGGTGCGAAATGTGTGATGAACTTCGGCCGTGTCAGCCGGTTGGATTGTGTCACAGATATAGAATCTGGGATATTCGAACGCGGTCATGTACTTCTTCCGGAAGAGCTGTTTTCGCTCATCGCTGATATATATATATATACATATATATATATATATACATATACACACACATATATGCACACAAATTCGCAAGTATAAATCTTAAATGTATCTGCTGCCCTTACTATGTCTATGAAGCCCTTCCCCCGATGAACATCACCCAGGACCCTGATGGAATCTGGTGGATCTTTTCATTTCTTCCATTTCGCCTGCAGGGAGTGGCACAAGGGATGTGAAGCTCTCAATAAGTTTTGTGCCGTGGCTGCTAGTGCAGCGTGGGGGCATTGAGGCCCTTCCAGACTACCAAACGTAGTCATTTCTATATAGTAAAGAATCCGCACTATCCCATGCTTTGGGTTGTCCCTAATGTAGAGAAATACCCAGGTCGCTTCTAGAGGCAAGACACGACTGAAGGGCTCAAAGAACTGGGGTCCTATGCTGTCGACCATTCTGTTGACAGAGGTCGTGTTTATGTCGCTCCAATTAACATGGCAACCAACCCTTGGCTAGTTGGGGGAATTGCTTACCTGACCAAGTATACTGGGGATCTATCCCACTGTCAACATACTAAATGCCAGTCCAGATAGTATGCGCTGCGGCCCATTCTTCACTTTCAGGCTCCATGGGCCAAATGGGAGAGTAACCAACAAGCCTCCACTAACAACCCTCATTTCTGGTCTACATAAACCCCTAAGGCTTGATGAACTCATTTTTTAAAATGTGCACATCCACGTTGCTGCTCCTGTCAAACACAATGCAGGGCAAAACCCCATACATAGATCCTGGTTTTTCACTACTACCCGAGTATCATCGAATATGATCGAATATGTACATCTGAATGGTAATGGAATATCCCTGACAAAAGCAGGCATTTTCTTGTCATGTAAACATATTGAACTAATTTTAAAATGTCTATAATAATATATATATATATATACATATCATATGCACATATACCTATAGCATTTTCCCATCGATTCCGGGTGCTCCGTTTGATTCATGGAATTTTCCCTACAGTATTTGTCCCCCACGAAAAGATCTTCTCCACAAATTCCTGGACGACATTTCCAAACGTTTTTTAAAGATATGTATATATATATATATGTATATACATTTTTTTCCCATAATTTTCCCCTCAACGTTCCCATCATTTTGCATTGAATATTCCATCATTTCCCCTCTTTCATGGTAAACATCCGCTAAACTAACATAGTGATGGAAAACCATCACTTCTTTTCATAGGTACATCAATTAAAATGGAGATTTTCAATAGCTATCTATAGCCATCTGATATTAACATATTAGCTATGGACAACTTACAGGAAAACCTTCTAATTCATGGGAAAATCCATGGTTTCCAGTTTCGATTTTCCCCTGTTCAACGGCAGCCGAGGTGAGGACTTGCGGGAGGCACGTCTGGAGGAGGCTTGTGCCGCAAGGCCCAGCCTGGCCGAGGACTGAGAGGTCATCGACATATGTATCCTCTTGTCAACTATATGATGTCTATAGTAATTATATCCAAAATATTATATGTAAAATACAAATATAAGTACAATTTGGAACAGATTTATTTATAGTACATTCATATTATTGATTTAACATGAACAATTTTTATATAATGTACAATACATAATTCCATATTTTATTTTGATGTATTTATATATTATATATATATACATTATTATATGCATATTTATGATATTTATGATCTATAATACATACATATAGTGTATAATACATATGTTCCCTCCAAACCCCACGTTCGCCCACACCCACATAACACCCCCAAACAATATCATATACTTGTCACCAGAGGATGAATGAAACACTGGGTATACGCAGCGATTTGACTTTAGGTTTTAAGGATTTAGGGTTTTAATTTAGGGTTTAGGCTTTTAGGTTTTTAGGGTTTTAGGTTTTGGAAAGTAAAACGCGTTAGCCCTACGCAGGGATTTGAGCACGTCAAAGGATATGCGGGATGTGGGGTTTGCAGCGTGCGTATAATATGCATGTATAGTGTGGATAATAGAGACTATGTGTATTGTACATTATATGAATCAGTCGATACATACATGATACAATTCATTATATACATATAGAATATCGATTCTATTTAAGCACTAAGCACTACATATAACATACTATGATACCCTATGATATGATACAACAAAATGGGATACAATAGGGTACAGGTATACTAGGAGCCCATACGATATAATATAATATAGTATGAGAACATATAATATAATATGGTATAAGTTAGCCACAGGGGTGGTTATTTTACCTCTTCATCTACCTAAGTTCCCCGCTTCATCGTATCTGGGGCCTTTGTATATGGTTGGGAGGAAACGATACGATTAGTGAGTCGATCCTCTAACACATAATTCAACCTGAGAACTGAACATCGGTTGAACCATAAGGGGATTTTCTGGCGAGCCATGGTTGATTTCTGGACGTTACACCAAAACTTTACGGTATATTATTGAAAGTGGCCAGTTTTGTGGTCCCATTTCTCCTCATGCTGAGATTTGTAAACCCCCTTTCTGGTGGGTTCAAATACTCTTGCTTTTTCCATCCTACCTGGGATGATGATTGATAATTTGAAGGTCATATTTTTCAGGCTTAAAACCACGAATCCAAGGGTTGGATGAAGGGTCAATTCGCAGGAGCCAGTTGTACATACTTGGTTAAAAGAGTTGCAAAAAAATCCCTTAAAAGCAACTCAAAGCAAGTCAGTGAATCACTAAAATTATAGTAACCTCAAAAAGATGGAGTGCCTATAATTTTATAGTAATCACGATATGATTTACTATAATCGTGATTTACTATAATTTCAATAAATCAGGATTTTATAATTTTATAGTAATCCTGATATGATTTACTATAATTTTAATAGTTACTATAGTAAATTATCAAATAAAATAGTATAATAACTATATAAAATTATAGTAAACCATATAAATTTTAATAGTGCCTATAATCAAATATCAGGATTTTCCCTAGGGATGAATACTGACTTGCCAAACCGCAGGACATCCTGAAGCTCTGGCGCTTTGAGGCCGTACAGCGCCTCAAGCGTTGCCTAGCCACTGGGCCGTTGGTGAATTGTTGGTTCTATATATACGTGTATAGTGTACACATGTATATGATATATATATATATATCTTTATATCTATATATCAATATCAATATCTAGATTAATATCAATATCTATATCTATACCAATATCTATATCTATACCAATATCTATCTATCTATCTCTCTCTCTCTATATATATATCTATAATATATATATATATATATCATTGTCTATATCTATATCTTGATCAATATCTATATCTATATCTATATGATTGCACATATATATATATATCTTTATATCTATATATCTATATATCTATATCAATATATATACATATCAATATCAATATCAATATCTATACCAATATCCATATCTCTCTCTCTCTATATATATATATCTATACATGTTAATTCGATGTAGCCCACAGTTTTGGGCGTCTTCCTTGAACTCCAGCGCCAAGGCCAACACCCTGCCGGCCTTTTGGCATCTGATCTTGGAGCCCTGGGAAGACTCAAGGCGGGGGTAACGAAACATGGGGATGTCACCAGGAAATTGAGGTCATGGAAATGGGGATTACCATCTGGTAATTTAACATAACTTCAATAGCTATGTTAAATTACCAGAGGGTATACTAGCTGGTTTAATGGTGATAACTTGATAACCCATAGTAGGGACACCCAGAATCGCAACCAGAGTCAATTCGTGAGATGTGGGTTTGCCCAAATTTGCTGGAGACCCTTTGATACGATCCAATAGCCCAATTAATGGCTGGTTCAATGGGGAAAGTGATAATCAAGAATGATATTTTGAGGGTGCCCTGTTCTCAGACAAACCCACTTGTAAATACCCAACAACCTGGTCGTCAATTAATGGGCTGCATCTTGCCCAATTGGGGATATTCCACACTGCAGAGGGGCAGAGAATGGGGGTGCAAAACCGTGAAGATGACGATATCACCAGCAACACTAACTTCATGGCTCAAAAATGGGGTGCCCAGAAGACCTGCACTTCTTAGCTGGTATGGTTAATGTTCTCTTAGGGTCAATCAGTATCACCTCTTAGGGAGTCTTGGCTTGTGCCCTCTACGCATGGGGGAAACAATCTTGCGCCAACATCTTCACATCATTTTTTGCAACTTCACAACGGATGCAAAGTGCAGCATTGACCCAGTGCTTAGGAGGGATAAAATTCAAGCACATGGGAGGCCCGTCGGTCAATCAAGCAGGTCTTATCATCTATCAAATTCTCTGGGCTATGTCAATGTCCATGTGGGCCTACATGCACATGTACTTTGAATACAAGGTGATTTTTCGCACATCATCTCATTTTTTGGGCATGACGATTTGGCCCATCGCCAGAAAATGGGGGGCTGCAGGGGTCAAATCATGATCTAGAACCCACTTGGCCCGCCCCCCAGATCACAAAATTTGACTCCAAGAATGGATTGTTGAATAGTGACATGCTTACTTAAGATGCCCCATTGTGTGGTTTCTGTGGGGATTTCATAGGGATTTCATAGGAATTGACCCGCTTTCACCGAGTCTGGGGAGGTCGGCCGATGACCTGCAACTCTGGTTGGATCGGCAGCTGCAACGGGCGCTACTGGAGGAACCTGCGCGGGTGCCGGAGCCCGAGTTGCCACAACCCGGCAGAGATCCTTGGCTGAAGCCATGGGCACCTTGCAGATGCTCAAGGAGATTTTCGGAGGATTTTTGACATTTTTGGGACTTTTGGATCCAAAATTATGGGGAAGACGATTTTGGTCACTAGAAAACAACACTTTTGGTAAGACAGTTAAATACGTGAATTGAACCTTAAAATCATGGAAAGATGGAATGTAGCCTTATTTCTTTGATCCCAGGGTCAGCTAGCAGCTTGCTTTCCACCATGGGCTTTGCCGTGCTGTTTTGCAGAGGGGGATTGTATCTTTGCGAACCTCGCCCATCTATTCTGAGGGGATTCCCTGGGTGCATCTGGGTGCCTAGAAATTCCAACCCCTGTCAGGGACTAGTGCTTCTCTTCAGGGGATTTCACTGGGAGTACCTTCCCAATTCGCAGGGTTCCCCTTTTTTATCCATGACGAAAGGGCGGCACAACCGCTACCAAGGATTTCCCGGACCTTTCCTCAGGGAACCCGTGGCTTGGAAGTAGAAAACTTGCGGGGGGCCGCCAATGCTTGCGGAAAGGGAACCTTGGTAAATCAAATATGGAAAAGGAAAAGCACCTGTTTCTGGAATGATGATGATGATGAGGATGATGATGATGTTGATGATGATGATGATGATGTTGATGATAAGGATGGTGATGAACTGAACATGAACAATTATCATGGTACTGGTGGTTTAAGGTGGTGGTGCTGGTGTTGATTATGTTTGTCCCCTCTCAAAATGGAGATTCTTGATTATGTCACGTCTGTATATAAATTTTGGTGTGCGTGTCTTGTTGAGCGTGGCCATGGGTCAAGAGTAAGTGCAGTGAGGAATGGGTAGATAGACGTTCCGGGCTATATTTGCTCACTGCCTCAAATTAGCTAGTGAAGATTGGATGCTATACCTACTAGAGCAGGCCTTCGCCATGAGCATCCTCAGGTTCCTGGACGGCAAGTGTGTTTGCTGCAATCAAAGCGTGGCTTGTCATGACAGGAACATACGCAGGATCTGGGAGGGTCGTGTTTGGAGGATATATCGTTTGATTATGGCAGATTTATAGCATCATCGGCGTCATCGATATGATGAGCACCATCTCAACAGCATCAACAGCATCAATCATTACTCGTATCGCACAATCATCAACCTCACCGTGCTCCTCGCCCTCATGCTAACCTCTCCCTGCGCTCTTATTCCTGTGATTCCTTACCTTTTTTGATTGGGCCAAATTTGTTGCTCAAATATCCTTTGCGTGTCAGAGTTGGCAAGCAGTTCAAGCAACGCTTTTTTTTCCGCTCCTCCAACAATATATATATATATGTATGTAATGTAATGTAATATAATATAATATAATGTAATAATTATAATGTAATGTAATGTCATGTAATGTAATGTAATGTATGCATGTAATGTCAGAATACATGTCAGAGTGAATGTCAGAAATAGGTGTCAGATAGAATGTCAGGTGGGGATCACTCAACGAAACTGATGTCTTTTTTGTTCCATATGCCACCCTGAGATCTGAGGATTTCGCCCTTTTTTTGTTCCCGAGGTCAGTGACTCTGACAGGGCCACCCACATCAGCCAGAACAAAACCCATGCCTCCTGCCGGCAATTTGAAAATGAGGCATGCGGCATACCCCTAAAATGGCCATTGAAATATGGAAAATCACGATTGGCAAAAATGGCCCTGATTTCAAACAAAGCATTATGTTAGCTGACGACATGGGTGTGAGTCAAATAGTCAAGGCCTGGAATACACTCCCAAAAATTAGATGCCTTTAGATGTCGGTTAAAGACATACTGGCAGAACCGCTCGTTTTTCGGGCCCAATTAAACATTTGACCCGTATCCACTTTCTTGGCTGTTTCAACTGCTTGTCGACCCACAATCTTTGCTGGAGTTACCATGAACCATGGGGTCCCAGCTTCTGCCTCCCTGGCAATGGGTAGCCCGGCGTTGTGGACGTGAAATTATGCCACCCTTTGTAGCGGATGTAGCAGTTTCTGTGGTTTGTTCTTTTTGCTCATCATCAGATAACAGCAAGTAGCTGAATGGAAGGCGGGAACATATCCTCTGAGAAAGCTCTTGCAGAGCCCAGATTGGACATAAATGGACATATGGCTATGAATCAATACCTATTAATACCATTTTTAGGGGGATGAACATCCATTTACCAGCTATTTTGATGTTCACCAGGGGTACAAGGTTTTGACACACTGCCAAATGGACATATTGTCGAAATTCCAGCTTTGTGGCTATGAGTCAAGATTGACGGTGGGTTCTGCTGTTTCTAATCCATACCCAGTGACCAAATTTATGGGTCTAAGGCGTCCAAGGATTTGATGCTCAACTGGCTCAACGTTTCGCACCTCCCACATATGGAAAAAAATACCACGGCATTTTTTTCGGGGCTACATATTGATGAAATCGTTAACATCACCGCATCCCAGCCCCAGGGCAAAAATCTGGAGACCAGTCTCGATGCCTTCCAGATCATCAAGGAACACGGAGATCGGCTCTGGAAAGACGGCATGCGATTTGAGGCTGGATAGGGCTGGGAAGTTTTTTTTTTGTGGTGATCCGAACTGGTTGGTGGCATAAAATATGTGTTTATAAATGTGTTTATGTATATATATATATATATTGTAATACACGATAATACACGTATATCAAAGCGTTTGTTATCCAGGTCCGCTAACTGTGTGATTTCATCCAACAGAAGGGATGGTGATCCAAATTGACAAACCTGTTTCTTGTTTGGGTTGAGACCACCAACCAGTTCGGATCAAGGATTGAATCACAGCTTGAAGGATCCGCTTGGATCATTTTGACTCAGAGAGTTCGAAATCAAAAACCAGCAATATTATGGCTACCAGATGCTACTTGTTTGAGGCGACTGACCCTCAAACATTTCTATACCGTAGCTGATATCCAATTCTGACGGTGAAACGTTTCGGGTCAATCCTCTGTTCCTGCAACCACCGCAGTGATTTACGAATAGGTGCTAATGCTAATCCCTCTCCAAGCCATAGTAAGCCCCTTTCCAGAAACCTTGATTTGGTATCCCAAATCAGAGGGGGACTGCATTTGGTGATCGGAACATGGGAGCAAAGCTTGGACCCTTGGGCCACTTGGGCCCCTTGGGAGCGCAGGCCGGCAAGGTGAAGTGCGCATGTACCAAGGACGTTCGGACGAGAGGGATGTCAACTCTTCCAACGGGTAAACGCCAAGGGAAACGATTGAAATCCTCGCCAAAACTCAAGCTTTGAAGACTGAATGGCAAGGTCACCCGCTCCAGGCTTTGGTTGAAATTGTCGCCAAAACTCAGGCTTTGAAGACTCGATGACCAGATCACCTGCTCCAGCCATGATCAAAAGTTGCAAACGTGGATTATTTCTCCATGTTGGGTGATCATACCGTCATACCCCAAATAATACAGATATTAATTGGGAATTTCCATGGCCAATGTTCAGAAATCCCAGTAGTGGTGTGAACCCCATATACAATCTTTTGACCATGACACACTTGAATTTCAGCTGTATTGGGACCGCTTCAACCTAAAATATACTAAGCCCATCCGCAACAGCTTCAGAACTTGTTGAACTGCTCACTCCTTGCTTGCGAAAGATTTCCAAATTATAACAACCACTGCTGTAGACGCCATGGGTCAAGCGCCAGGAAGTGAATTGGTGGGACATTGGAACCTGGTTTTGCGATCATCCCCATGTCAACACCAATAACCACAAGCCCCTTGGACAATGACCAGAGGTCCAGGAGTTCCGTGCATCAGAATGACACCTGTAATCGAACATGGCTGCATGCGACATGTGGGGTTTTAATGGGAAAGTACCTATTACAATCTATTTTCACTGGAAAAACGCGTTTGCTTGAATACGTTTTATACGTTTTACTGGAAACATCGAACTATTTTCACGGGAATAAACGCAGCCAGCCTAGATTGCCAGAAGACATTCCAACTGCATGCTCGGACGTGAGGCAACGATCATTGATAGGATCTTATCATTGGCTGGGGTCTGGAACATTTTGCACCACAATTATCTACAAGTAGTAATGTGGTGAACCCGATGATAAACTCTATTGGTGATGGTTAATTTATTATTGGGTTTACCACATTACTTGGTCATTTCTCGCCTCAAGACGTATGACTATTTTTTTTTGGCGAAGCAGTTACACTGATCTTCTAGTTTGTACAGCAACCCATGATGAACTCCCCCCACGAACATTGAATTTGAGTTTATGAATCTAGGCTTCACACTCAGAACCATGGTCAGCCAGACCCTTGAAGAAGAGAGAGTCATAGCCTATGACAGTTACCACTCCCAAGGTTATGATGGTTTCTGGGTTGGTCATTTGGGTGAGCTTTCAACTTGTACTTTTTCGTGCCTTTATTTTCAGCATTTTTCAGCACTGGGACAGACGACTTGATAGACACGCGGCAGCAAGTGTGCCGGTTTCTTTTTGGGAAAACTACTTCAGTTCCCTTCCTGAATTCTTCCTTCTGGCCACAGATCTTCTGCCAGAAATACATGGTTTGTCGAACCATAAACTAGCTAGCGCTGATCCAGATTCGTCATAGAATAGATGAATCAACAGTTAGTTGGGACTCAACCCGCCCACTTTTGTTGTCAAAGTATTTGACCGTAGCCATCTCTTGAAAGTGGTTGGCATCATAGGATCACACACATACAACTATGCATATATTTATCATCCCATCGCCCTTCTTCTTGTCATCTCTTCTCTGATGTGCTCTTGCTGCAGACTGAGATCTGCGGCTATATATATAATATATACCGGTATGATGTATGCGATTGTATATGTACTTTACGTGTACATATATAATATACACATTTATGTATGTATGTATGTATGTATGTATGTATGTATATCAAATACATGTACATATACATGCACATATACATGCACATATACATATACAGCATATACAGCATATACAACATAAACAACATATAGAGCATATACAGCATGTACAGCATATACAGCATATACAGCATATACAACATATACAGCATATACAGCATGTACAGCATATACAGCGTGTACAGCATATACAGCATGTACAGCATATACAGCATATACAGCAGAATAGATACACATAGATACATAGATACGTAAATACATAGATACGTAAATACATAGATACATACATAGATAAACGCATAGATACATACATAGATACATAGATACATAGCTACATAGATACATAGATACACAGATCCGTACTTACTTAGATACATAGATACATAGAGACATAGATACATAGAGACATATATACATAGATACATACACACATAGACACATACGCATATACATACATACGCACATACCATACCATATCATACCATACCAACATACATACATACCAGACATACCAGACATACCATACATACCATACATACTATACTACACTACAATACACTACAATACACTACAATACACTACAATACACCGCAATACACCACAGTACACCACAATAGACCACAATACGCCACAATACACCACAATACACTACAATACACTACAGTGCACTACAATTCACTACAATACACCACAATACACGACAATACACTACAATACAATACACTACAATACACCACAATACACTACAATACACTACAATGCACTACATACAGACATACAGACATGCACACATACTATACTATACTATACTACACTACACTTTACTATACTATTACTAAAACTGAAACTATAACTATAACTATACTGTGCTGTACAATACTATACAATACTATACAATACTATACAATACAACACAATACAATACATACAATACATACTATACATACTATACATACTTTACATACTATACATACTACGCATACCAAGCATACCATGCATACCATGCATACCATGCAAACCATGCATACCATGCATACTATGCATACTAGGCATACTAGGCATACTATATGATATACATACATGCATATATGCAGGCATATACACATATACACATTTATATACATATACACACACCTATATATACATACACATATATACATATACATATACACATATATACTTATATGCATATATACATATATACATACATATATAAGCAAATACGTATATACGAATATACGTATATACGAATATACGTATATACGAATATACGTATATACGTATATACATACAGAGATACACATACACATACATATACGTACACACACATATACATACATACATACATACATACATACATACATACATACATACATAGATACATACGTACGTACGTACGTACATACATACATACATAGATACGTACATACGTACATACGTACATACGTACATACGTACATACGTACATACGTACATACGTACATACGTACATACGTACATACGTACATACGTACATACGTACATACGTACATACGTACATA
>Ga0126342_10011971_pt1 | contig 15484 bp, 16 predicted proteins | sample Cyp1metagenome_FD_92528 | JGI IMG/M metagenome (GOLD analysis project Ga0126342, IMG submission 92528) | Coral microbial communities from Lord Howe Island, Old Settlement Bay, Australia - Cyphastrea 1 metagenome | ecosystem: Host-associated > Invertebrates > Cnidaria > Coral ...
GAGACCGATTCATTCATTTCCGCATGTGGTCTTTGCATTTCAGTGATGTCTTGTGAGATGTGTTTCAACTTTGGTCGTTTGAACCTGGCTTGCACTTTCTCAGTTTGAGTTGTGTGGTTTGGTCCGCGTCTCTTTGGTTAAGTTTCCGCGTAGGCCCCGCGATCGCATCCTGCCGCTCTCCCTGTCTCCCCGCGCGCTAGCGTTAGTCTTAGTGGCAGTCACGTAGAACAGCACACCGGCTGTGCCGCACACCTGGTTGTCCAGCAGTCTCGCCCCCCATGCCCCACTTGCCGACACCCGTGGGAGCATACCTCGGACCTCGAGTTCACTGGCCAATGCCAACATCACGGGGTAGATCTTCCAGCCCGCTTGCCAACGGTGGACACACAAAGCCGACACCGGCAACCCCCGCCAGCCCCTGCTCACATCCACCCGGGATGCTGACCCCGCCTCCTCCTCGTCAACCCAAGCCGGCCCGAAGAGGACACAGCATGGCAAGAACTCCCAGACCGCCAGATGGCATGGGCACCCGTCCACCACCCGCCCTCCAACACATGGCTCCCCAAATGGGTGTGCCTCCGGTGCTCTGCCACGGTCCGGCCTGACCACCCATTGCTCCAACACGTGCCCGAGCAACCACACTGCCCAGACCACGGTGGCCGAACACTACACCTCAATTTGCCAAACCATACCCGTTGGTGGGCGTGCAGCCACCCAAGTGCATCCAAGTGCCACATGCAGCCCGACGCCCTTGCCGACACAACCCGGCAGTGTCCAGCCAACGGCCAGCACACTGCCAGCACCAATCAACTATGGACTCACCAAGGGCCCCCCGAAGGGCGACACACCGTGCACCCGACCCACAGTTGGTTCTACGTCCTCCTGCTCCTGGCCGGCACCAACCGCTTGCAGCCCGAGGCAACCGCTGCATGGCAACAAACCACCAACACAGGGCAGGCATGGCATCGCCTGGTGATGCAGCTACAAACAGCAGCGCCTATCCCATGGCAATTGCTGCAGCACATACTCGCCACACTGCAAGACATCGCCACAGCCTCGGGCCAACGCCTTGCGGCCGCGGAAAACAATCTCCCAGCCGCCCTACGAGCCGCCGGCTCCACCCAACCCAGTGGCACTCTCGTGCACCTACCATGGGCAGTCGAGCTTTGCCAACAACCAGGTGGGTACATCCCAGCAACCGCCCAAGAAGCACTCCTGCAAGCGTTCTTGGGCGAACAACAGGCTTCCGCCGCGGCAACTTTGGCACAGCAATGGCACTCTCTCGCACGGAATCCAGGCCCTGCGGAACCCACCCCCCATCCAGCCAACGGAGTCGCCGCCGAGGGGCCGCCGGCATCACCCCCGCCAACGCCCCGCAGCAACGCAAGTGAAAGTGACTCGTCAAGCACCACCACGTCCGCCACAGCCAGCTCCAGCTCCATCCCTACCGCCGACCGTCCAGCAGAGGATGCACCCCAGCCCGGCATGCAAGCAAACCCAAGCACAATCGAACGGCGGCATCGTCAAGCACTCGCCTCCTTGGATTCCATTGATGCCCACGCCGTGCTCCAGCAAAAGTGCTTCAAATACAAACAGCCACCTTCTTTCCTACGAGGTCTCTTCAGAACAGCTTTGTCCACGGCTCTAGGAACCATCCTAGCGGCCAACACCGAGGAAGACAACCTTCGAGCTTGGAAACTCTGGTGCCTCCTCCCTCGCATGCTCCTACACTGGCAGTGTGGCGTCCGGACCCTCCCCAAACCGGTCTGGCGAGCGCGCTTCGCGCAGTTCGAAGCCGGACAGTGGACAGCACTTCTGCACCAGGCAGCCACCCAAGCCAGTTCCGCCCCGCCCCCCCCCCATGACGCCGCCAACCCCCCAACAGCAAGCCAGTCGAGCCCGAGGCCTTGTTCACCTTGGCGAGTTATCAGCGGCACGCCAGGCCCTGCTCTCAGGCCCCTTGGCACCCGGCACGGAGCACACCCTTGCTGAACTCCACAATCCTGACCGCCGCCCACAACAACCATACCACGAGCCAGACCCAGCCATCACCAATTTCGAACCGGATGACCCACTTCACATCCAGCGGCACCTTCTCATTTCCCTCCTTCGTAGGACCCGCCGGGGGGCGGCCCCAGGCCCATCCGGCTTAACAGAGGAAGCCTTGCGCTTCGTTCTCGATGATGAAGAAGCCACCACACGCTTTGTCCAAGTTGCCGAGTGCCTCGCCCGGGGCACGCCCATCTCGTACACCAAGGAGAAGGGGGCGAGCAAGGTGATCCGTTAATGCCGGCCTTGTTCTGTTTGGGTCAACATTCCGCATTGTCCGCAGTGCAGCAGCAACTCCAGTTCCTCGACGATGTCTATGCAGTAGTTCCTGCTTCCAGAGTCGTGCCAGTGCTGAATTCCCTGACCCACAATTTGGCCACCCATGCGCACATCCAACTTCACCAGGGCAAAACCCGCATTTGGAATGCCAGCGGCCTCCCGCCACCCAACAGCTGTGACTTCCCCCCAAACACGTGGGCCGGAGACATTGCAGTCGCGCCAGCCAGTCGAGGCATCAAATCCGGAATATGTCCGCTGCCAACTTCAAGACGTCACGGCAACCCACACCACCCTGCTCCAACGCCTCCCTGACCTGGAGGATTTGCAAGCATCTTGGCTACTCTTGCTCTTTTGTGCCTCCCCCCGGGCCAACTATCTCCTTCGAAATTTGCCTCCGCCCTCAGTGACGGCATTTGCGCAAGACCATGATCTGGCCGTTTCCCTGGCTCTCACAGCACTGCTGCAATGTGGACCGCTCCCTGCTCCAGCGCTCGCACGAGCACACTTACCTTTGGCACAGGGAGGCCTCGGCTTGCTATCTGCCACAGCAGCCTTTTGGGCATCATGGGCCGGCACACTCCCGACCATCACCCGCCAAGCCACCCACATAGCCGCCAGACTCGAAGCGGGGCTCCATGACCCCACCCAAACCCCGCCGTCCCTCCAAGCAGCACACGACTTGCACCAACAGGGTTGGTCACCCCCACAGCTGGCGGACCTCCCCCACAACAACCAATTGCCACCCCCAGCACCACATGAGGAGGGCCCACCCACCACCCGCAGAGGATGGCAACAACCCGCGGTCACAGCCACCCACAACGCCATGACAGCGGAATTCCTCGCTACGCTCGACAGTGCCAGTCAAGCCATGATGGCGTCCCAGTCTGGACCCTTCACTAGCCGTACTTTCACAACAATTCTATTTTCACCTGAGTTTCATTACCCTTCCCATCTGTTTCGGCTTTTGCTCCTTCGCCGTCTCCGTTTGCCGCTGCCCCTCACAGAGCGTCACTGCCGGTGCCGTCGCGTCCTCGGCCCTCTAGGCGACCACCGTGCAGCATGCCCTCGGTCTGGAGCACTTCGTGAAAGAGGAAGTCCGTTGGGTTGTGCCGAGAAGCGGGCGCACGGGTCACCACCTCTCACACCTGAACATCCCTTCGGTGAGCCGTGTTGACAATCGGCGCATAGAGGTCATCGTCAATGGGCTTCCCCTCTTCCAAGGAGCCCAACTCGCAGTCGACACCACATTGGTTTCACCCCTCACTTCCAGCAGCCAACCCCGCCGTCGACAGGGAGTTTTCACCGGCGCGGCCCTGGCCCAGGCCCGCCGATCCAAGGAGCGCAACTACCCAGAGCTGGTCAATGCACAAAGATGCCGGCTCATTGTGCTGGCCATAGAAATCGGAGGCAGATTCAGCAGTGAAGCGGCCACATTCGTGCGCCTCCTAGCTCGTGCGCGAGCACGTGCTGCCCCGGCCACCCTCCAGCAAACAGCGGCCCCAGCCCTTGTTTCTCGTTGGTCGGCTCTTCTCGCCCACGCGGCACATCGCCTTCGCGGCATCATTGGACATGGATGTACACACCGACACCTGTCCACCAGATGGGGAGGCTCCCCCCATCAGTGAAGTCCTGGCGGACGCGTCCAGGCTCGCCCCTTAGGGGCCCCCAGTGGCCTGGACTTGTGGCCCATCCCCTTGGACTTCTCTTGACTTTGCGCATCTGGAGACTGGCCAGTATAAAAACAGTCCACCCCTCAAACTTTTTGGGGGACCATAGACTTGCGCGGAAAAAGGAGTGCGAGAAAAAAAACATCAATCAAGCGTTTCTGTTTTCTTTCACCTAATCTTTTTGGACTTAGTGAAAGCTGCGGGGTATCCAATCAAAACAGGGTGACGGAACAGGGAAGAACATGACAGAGCGAAATTAAACAACATATTTTTTATTTTGGCGAAACGCCAAAAAACAGCAATGTCAAATTCGATCGATAATTGTGCTGCACAAAAAACTTATGCTGCGCAAACTGGACACATTGAAGGAGGGAAAAATAAATTGACTGAGCACGAGCAACCTTGATTTCAATTTCTCGTATTTGGACCCAAATCCCGAGCATTAGAGACGGACATGTCCCAAGACCAGAACTCCCGTCATTGAAACAAAAATGCCGGTGCATAGATGTGTGCGAAGCGCCTTCAAACTTTGTGTAATGTGGTGATGGGTTGATGCGGATGGTGGGCATTGCGAGGATATAATGTTGACGTTTGCGATTGCAAGCGCGCATGGTCAAAAATTCCTTGTGCATTCTGCTGCATTTCAGCTTAGGGTGGAATGGTCGGGACGCGATGCTCCGATTACGTCAGGCGAAATCATTTTTTTCAAACTTTTGATTCCCGGTTTTTGTGTTGTCGAAGGTCTTGGTGCTCCAACCTTCATGGCATGTGCTCCGGCTCAAATAGTGGTTTTCTCCATACGTGCAAAATGAAATTTGCCGAAATTGAATCGTGTTTGCCTTCATTTTATTTTTTACATATTGTGGGATTGAGGCAAAATACCTGTCCGAAAGACTTTGGCCGACGTTGTTGGGGTGGTGCCGCAGGCTGCAAATTGGTTCCGTTGCTGGCGTTGGCGCTCACTAAAGGCAACTACTTTTTCTTTGCTTTTGCATTGCAGGACCGGCCCTGGGAAACGGCCATGTCATTAGGTTTTGGCCTCAGCATCCCCACGGGTCCGCGGGTCCATGTTGATGAAATTACTGTAAACGAAATCGCTGGAAAATTCGACGATATGATATGGCCCTATATGGCATGGATCGTGGTGGTGCGTACTATGCTTCCCATGAGGACCTGGTGATGCCTGTTGGTCGTCAAATCCTGGCGCAGGGAACTCAGTGGAAACTGGTACCAAAAAGAAACTGACAAGATCTGACAAGATGGAACATATTTTTGGAACCTTGGTTGGTTCTGAAGGTGTGCCATGTGTCTCTTTCTCAGCGTTTGATTTTGTTCTTCGCTTTGCATTTGTTTTGACGTGCTTGAGAGAACTGTCACGAAACTTGAAGCGGTGAGGCCACAGAAACGCAACAATTTAAGTGCAAGGTCCGGTCGCAGTCCATTTGCACAGGCAAGGGTTCTTAGTATTTTTATTAAATTATGAAGCTCTTACTTTGTTTCGCTCGATTTTGTTTATGCACTCGAAACCTCCAGTGGCACATGAGGTAGCAGGATCTCAGCTTGGATCAGCAAGGTGCGGCCATAAATAGCACAGCGGGGTGGACACTTCTGCTGCACAACTTTAAACGAACGAACATGCAACATGACGGCAAAAACATGCAATGACCAGGGGCGAAAGGACTCCTGCAGAGGCTTGTGTCGAATGTTGTTGTTGAATAATGCCCCATCCTTATCACATATATACGGTATGTATATACAATTATATATATATATATATTGCCAAGTTGTCATGTTGTCATTATGTGAAATCGGTGAGGCACAAAGCAGACTGTGGTCTGGGGCTCGGCTGTGAGCGCAAACCGCTCCTGGGCAAAGAAATCGCATGATGAACGGGCCTTGTGGATCTGGCAAGGTCGGGAGCGGCGCAGCCAGATCCTCTGTTAATCTTCATTCCTGCTTGATCCCCGTATTCCTTTATGACGGTTTTTCGGTTTTGACCAAGTTGCCATGGTTGTCAGCCGACTCATATTGTTATATAAATATTGTGAATTGAATTACTGATGGGGGCTTTTGCAACTGCCGTATACTGTCGTGACATTCCATATTCATGAACGAATTTTGTTCTTTATGTCGTTTGCTTTGACAAGGATTACCGCTTGGGCAGCTGCCTTATTCGTTCTCAACTTCTCTTTCAGCTTTCGCTCTCCTCGTAAAGACCCGAAACGTATGAGGTCGAACGAGAATTGCAAACTTTGGGTCAAGCTGGGCCTGTCACAAACTTGGATATCAGTTGATATCAGTGATATCAGATTTGATCAAACTTTGATGCTGGCACCTATTCACGGAAGGAGGGCTGCAGCTTCAACATGTGTACTGCTTGGGGCATCGTCTTGTGGCATATCACACAACCCTTTAACCTGCAAATGAAAGGAAGCGGTGACACAGCCGGATCAGATAAAAAGTCAGCGCTGATGAATTTCTATCGTGTACACGCACATATATATATATATTTATTTGTATTTATATTTATATTTATATTTATATTTATATTTATATTTATATTTATGACTCATGACGCATAGTGCAATGAGGTCCCTCAGCAGGACAGGGTGCGAATATTGACTGAAGCATTTGGCATTGGCCTCAGAGCAGAAGTGGGGAGGTCTGTAAACTTGCCATCTGAACTTCTACGACAATCTGATCTCAGCCTCATTGAAGACCATCTAAGCAACTCAAATTGTGCAGTGTGTGAGATGGTATCAGATGATGTCAGATGTAAAAGCTTTGTGCCCATCCAGGCAGGGCCATAGAATTGCTTCCGGAGTACCGTCCGAAAAACTGGCTCTGTATTAGTGAACTGCAATGACCCGGCTGACATCAGGGTGCATGTTGAGTGAGCCATCAAACGACACGGGACGGGTTTGTCAGGGAAAGCTTTGCGATTTTTGCCAGGTTGTTCTATTCCTACCAGCGAGAGCACCACCCTTGGTAGATTTTGCATGCGAAGGTTTTTAATTTTATACCAATATTCTCTTTGACATGTCGAGTTGCACGCCACAGATAACTGGCGGCAGGGTAGATGATTTCATCGACAAATTGCAGGACTGCACGAAAAGCGCAGGAAATGACAATGTTTGTGCTTTGCATTATACTTTGTTCGCATGGTGCTCGAAGCTTGCAGTCTCGTGGCAACTTGCCAGGAACAAGTCAGAGACCTGCTGAATGCGGAAGGGCGGTTAAAAACTACAAAGGCAGGTAATCCGAGCATAAGTGTTGTTTATGTTTTTTTCTCAGATATGTTGTGAGTTTTGAACTCGGACTTTCTTTCTGGTTCCATTTCTGTCTACAGTGCTTCGAGCGGAGCCTGAAGGTTCCTTTCCGCAGAACAAATCTTGAGCATCAAGTAGATCCAAGTAGATAGCCGGTAGTGAACCGAATGTAGCGCTAGCAAGGCGGTAGGTGCGGAGCATGTGACTGGATCGCAACTGGTGGTTGCGCACCCTGGGAAGTGAGACAAAATCACAAAGAGTCAAATATCGATATCCTCATGTGAGTCATGCCGCTTTGGCCATGTCTTCTTGTAGCTTCTTGTCTTCCTTACCGTACCACGAGCAACTGAGGTCAGGTGGACCCGGTATGCCTCCAGCGCCTCCAAGTGGTCCCCAGCTGCTGCGTTCAAACTCTGTCAACTCAACCAGCTCCACAAGGATCTCGACTTAGTCATCCCTGGAGACGGTAGAAATGTCAGGCATTGCACACCCACAACACCCAATTTTGTTTCATGCTGGTGGTAGCTGTCAGCTCTGTCAGGTTGCTGCAAGCCACTTCTGCTGCATTCACTGGCGGCGCTGCTGTTTTGCCTCCAGTGCAAGCGGAAGTCACAGAACAGACGCCGCTGCTCCAAGACAGAAGGCGTCGACAGGTTGCTTGGCACAAGGCTATGCAGCCAGCCGATGCATTTTTAGGCACCCAGCATGGCAGACAAAGGGATGTCGCAGTCAAGCGGCCAGAATCGTTAGAACATGTTTATTTATGTTTATCTATGTTGAATGAAAGTCATTGAAAATCAATAACACCCGAGGATGCGGCAGAACAAGTGCAGCAGCGTTTGGTGATGGAGCTGCTTGGATTCAACAAAGTTGTTGCAGCATTCGGGCGGTATTAATGTAGTGAGTTGATGAAAAAATTGGACAAGGTATGGGAAGATCATTTTTTTGTGTGTTAAGTTGTGTCCTTTCCTTTGTAGAGGGCTAATGCAAGTCATGTTGCGAGTTGCCTGGAACTGTAGAGAAACAGTAATCAGTAATCGAAAGTAATCGAAATAGAGGGAGACAAACATGGAGATATGTTTGCCTAGGTTTATGAGCATCGTAAGCTTGTGCAATGCCAGGTGGTGTGGAACGTGGCTGTGCGGTACAAGTCTTGTTTACCACATCTTGGGAGCTTGGTGCGGAGTTGGTGCCTGTGCAGGTTTGGTTGGTCCTTTTGGTGATGCTGATGATTGCAGCTGCATTGGCAGTCACAATTCTGTTCGTGCAAGGCCTCGGTTTTTCTAGAGTGAAGATCAGTCATTGACAGTTTTTTTTCCAAAAAATATGGATCATCAGTACTCTGATGTGTGCCTGTCATTGCCTAAGGTGCAAGCAATTATAGCCACTATCTTCAACCAGGAGATCCCAGAGACAAACACTCCAAGCGCCATTCTTTTGTAAGGAACTTCTATTGGCAAGAATATGAGGACATAGATACACACACACATATATATATACACACCATATGCCTGCAAAAAGTACATGACATGGACCTTACTTGATCTTACTTGGCAAACATGGGTCGTAATGACCTTACTGACCATTTGGAGGAATTTTATGCGTGGGTCATGTATAACAAATTAGATGTGAGGTCATGACTAGTCAGAACTCATATCGTCAAATCTCATATACGGCGTAGGGCATGCACCTTGAAATGTATGCCATGAGATCCATGAAACATGTTTTGTTCATGACGCAGCGGTGCTCCATATTTTGTGTCCAACGATCATTGCTCTTGGAATGGGCGAGGACAAGCCGTGTGATCAGCCGTTGAAATACTACATGATTGCCACATTGTTATGGAGCCAGGTGGGCTTTGCTATTGCACTTTGTTTCGTCACACACGCGTAATTTTGTTGTTCTGGTTCCCGGGACTCCGTTCTCGGTTCAATGCTGCAAAATCATATGCGCCGGAGATTGTATATGCAATAATTTGCGAGGTTCGAGCAGCCAAAGCCATTGTCTCAAAATCTTTCAGTCACATGATTCACATGGGTTTCCCAAATCACCTGGCTGCAGGTGCCTTCCTGGGGTTCTTCCTTTGCCAGCTACTGGCTGCCGGAGCGAGGGCCTGGCTTGTCGCTGCTGGTCCCCTGTCGCTGTTTGAACTATTTGGATGAAAAGCAGCTGTTGCCAAATAAACCTCAGACATGAATAGAAGATAATAGAAGCGTGATGAGAAACAGGTGTGAGAAACGCAAATGCAAGAATACAAGAAGGCTTGCAACAACTGAACAGAACATAATGAGGAACAATGAGGAACAATGAGGAACAATGAGGAACATAATTAACAGAGCTGGATCCCAGTAGATTCCAAGTGGCCTTGGAAGATGCTGTCTTCCCACATTGCGAGGTTAGCATAGTTTTTAGCCTGCCAGGACGGGGCTGTTCCGAACAGTCCAAAACGGTCCAAAACTGGCAAAGATTACTGTAAGAAAAAACGATCAATGCTTTGACTCCAGAATCTGTGTCACAGGCTTGTCATCAGCCAATCGCTTTGCAGAATTTGCGTGCTTGATTTTTGTATCTTCTGTTCACTGCACCTCAGACGCTCACCCCTGGAGGATGGGGAATTTTGGTATATGGCGTGGCTTGTCGAAAAGCAGAAGGCCCCTGTAGACATCTTATGCAGATGATTTGCGGTGCTCGCACCAAGGTATACATGGTGCAAAGTGCCAAGACATGTCGAGAGACGCGACTTGGCAACTAGAATGGCTAGAGTATGACCTCTATGACACCCCAAGCCAGGATCCATTATCTAGAAAGATATTGTTGATACATTTGCACATTTGCAGTGCTATTGCTTGGAGATTCTTGGAGTGTTCGATTTTTGGCACTGGCCAACCATGAAGTTTTAAGGAACCCAGATTTATTCTTTCCGTTGGAGCGGTTTGTTTACGCTCAGCAACTTGGTTGAACTTGGTTGAATTAGACTCAGCTGGACCGGAAGAAACACTTAAAGAAGTGCCGGCAATCCTTCACAGAAGTTGATTGCGGTGGCTTTCTGACGCTGAGGATTGCGGTTGCAGTGGTGACATGTTTTCTTTCCATTCTGGGCCACTTGGTTGAAAAGAAAATGAGAGCGCATTCCTTCTGCCTTGGCTCCTTGAAATACTCTTTCAATACTCTTTCAATCATGCTCATCATCATGAGGCTTGTTTAGCTTGCGATATCTTCTGCTGGTGGTCAACCAGCTGAATGAGCAGCCCGGGTGCACAAAAGCAGCAACTTGGAAGCACATTGTGGGTGTCAAGTGTGTCAACCTTCAGCAGCTGGTCACGCTCCAAATCCTCTGGTAATGTCCCCCCTCGAAGCAATGTTCGGGATGGTTTGGGATCCCAATTTTTGTAGAACTGTAAGGAGAAACACCGGTTTACCATAGGCTGACACTGATGTACATAACCCAAAGTCATCAACATACTGAAGTTATGTTGTCCACATTTGGCAGTACAAACTTCTCCATGTCCAGGTCAAGGAGCTGCCGATAGTGGAGAAGGGCTCTGAAGAGCTGAAACTCAGAGGGAAAAACAAAGAGGGGTTGGAGAGTCGCTTCAAAGCCTTCAGATGCCCAGCAAATCCCGGAATGTGACATAATGTGTTTGCTTGATTTTGGCAAAAGATACAATGAGGCAGCTGCGCAGCACTCCAATATTTTTTGTGTTGTTTTTTCATTCATGTTTTCCCTCCGTCCAAACGAATCTCATTCGAGGATTGATGCTGAAGATGGCCAGGTCATGGAATGCTCCATTTGTATGGAGGTCACTCCGCGTTGGAAAGTGTAAGAAAGAATAGAGCAGTCAATGCATTATGAATCGGCGTAGGTGGGCATAGATTGGCGTAGGTTGGCATGCGCTTGTGTGCGCAAAGCTGGGGCAGACTAGAAAACGCAACTTCTTCGGGCTTCGACTTCTTCGAAGCATTTTCGGCGTTTCGAGAGGTTCTTGGAGAGCCTGGTGGTGAGATTGTGCGGGCACCCTGCAAGCACTACTTCCATCAGGCCCACCGGAGGGTTAGGCCCCTAGGCATAGTCCAAGTTGCTGAAGTTGCCGAAAAAACAGAAAGAGCTCTTGGCTCTTGGCTCTATCACTGGACCCAGCCATTCTATCTCTGCCGAGCTATTGAGCCACAGCAATCCATTACATCGCGTCAAAGAACCCATGAATTGAATTTCATGACTCCAGGAATGCCTCCTGACCTGGTGCAAGAACCATGCTCCTTGCTCTCAACCTGTGGGAACAGCACCGTTGTGGGAAAGGACGTGTTTGGGAGCAAATCTTTTGTGATCTATATTTGGTTCGCATAGATTGGCTAGGGACAGCTGTGGTGCATGCCTGGGCTGAAGTCCGTGTGCCATTAGGTAGACTGCCCAATGTGCCGGCAGCAAGTCGGGAAACCTGATGACCTCGCACCTTCGCTGCAGATATCAGTTCTGTGGACATTTGGGTCATGTCAGTCATGTCCGTCATGTCACAGTCATGTCTCTTTTGATCTTGGGTCGCTGATGGGTTGCTGATGGTCACTGTCGTCATGATTGTCGTCGCCTTAAGGAAGAGCCAGAGCCGTTCGAGCCATTAGAGCCATGACAACCTTTGATGCTTCCTTTGGACCTGGCAGTCCTAAGCTCTGATGGACACATTTTGAAGCAGAACGTGCTTTAACTTTATATAGTCGTTCCTTCCTTTTCCTGTCCATAAGCTATTTGAAGCGCTGCAAAAAGGAGCGTAAAGAGCCTTCAGAATCTTGCGCGCATTGTGTCTGCAGTTTCTCGGCTTTCCGAAGTATTGTGGCTTGTATCATTCAGCCTACGAAATTCCATTTTGTTCCGTGGCTGCACAATAGAGGCAGAGCAGACCTGTGATAATACAATACTACGAGACTACAAGTGTTTTTTTGGTGGAATTTCAGGAATGATTTAAATTTGATGGAATTGCTCCCAAGAGTTGCAGCCTGCCGTCTCATAATGTTGGGTGAGGTCACGTGAGGTCTTCATTCCTTTCACGTAGCTTGGTCGGCTCAAGCACACATAGCTCAATCCTCCAGTCACTCTAGTCCGTGTTCCTCTCCTATCTCTCCTTGTTCAAGGCAGGACATCACAGGACATGGCTGGGGTTCGTGTCCTGTTCTCGCAAGCCCTGCGGCCCTGCGCCGGAGGCCAAAGATCCCGCCTTCGATGACCTCTAAGGACTCCTGGCAGGCCGAAACCAGCTGACTTGATGGGTTCGTAGAGAGCATGCAGAAGCTGCCACCTAAAACCATAGGAATCGTAGAAATCATCCAAGGAAGTTTAGAAGTCAAACTTCCGACAATATGGACAGATGGAAAAGCAAAGGTGGGAAGAGTCAGAGAAAGCAAAAGAGTCAGAAGAAAGAAGATGCAGGTGCGCGAAAAGGTAGGAAAGCCGCGAAACACAGTGTTTTTCCAATGATTTGTGGCTAGGCGTCAGGGATTATGCACCTTGTCAAAAGTGAGCAAAACGTGAGGGTTTGTAGCATTTCCTAAAGGTATGGCAGGCGTGGGACATATGCAGAGGATCTGGCAAGATATCTTTCGCGTGGCAGGCGCAGTACAAGAGATATGTTCATCAGAGCTGTTCGGAGGTCCGGGCGCTGATTTCCTGAGATGGGTTGCATTTTGAAGCATCAGATCTTCAGGTTTGCTGAGATGATTTTGCTTTGGCTCCTTCGCAATCGTCTGACGGCACCCCGGCATGCCAGACGTTCTTCCTAGCTGTGTTGTCGTGTTTGTGCCGTGCCGTGTCTGTCTTTTCTGACGTCACCGAACGGTCTGCTTGAAGATGTCGGTTCTGTCTATCTATCTATCTATCCATCCATCCATCTATCCTTCTTTTCTGTCTGCTGATCTATCTGCCTGTCAACCTATCCATCTCTCTTTCTTCTGTCTTTCCATCCATCTGCTTAGCTCTCTATCTGTCTATGCAGCCGTCCATCCACCATCCTATTTCTATCTATGTGTCCATCTGTCTATCTTTCTCTCTACTTCTCTCTTTCGAGATCTGTCCATTTCCTTGTCTCTCTATCTGTCTGCCGTCTTGTGGTCTATCCATCTATCTAGCTCCATACAGCTATCCTTTCTATTCATTTGTATAAGCACCGAAGCATTTCACCCATCCATCTACTTCTTCATCTTTCCATCTAGAATCTAGACAGTTCAACAGCAAGCAAGCAGGCAACGCTTGCACAGACAAGACACAGAGCGAACAGACCCTTGGTTGTGGTGTAACTTACAAAACTTAAAAATGTGAGACATCGCTCTAGCACGATCCCTTGGGCTCAAACAACTCAACCTTTTTTACCGTGCGTTTGCGGAGAGAACGAGCAGTTCGACATTCCAACCAGCTTTCGGTCCATCAGTGGATTCGCTCTGCCAACCGTGATTCACAGCAACCAACCGCTCCTATAGGTTTCCTATTTTTGAAACTTCCGCCACCGTCTTGTGCGGTACTACTGGCATGAAATCATATGAAATCATGAGCTTTTGCAACTTTTGAATCTTCTTGACCCAATTTGATGGTTTTAGCCGACTTGACAATTGGCTTCAGGCAGGGCCTTGGCAATTGGTCTGAAATGGCCTTGCCTCAATGGGTAACAAGAGGAGAGGAATGATGATATTTGCAGACCCCAGACACGAAACACAAAACATATCATCGCATGCATTTACACGCTGTGCGCTACAATCAGTATTCACGTAGCATGCAAACAGTTTGATCTTGGGCATGTGCTGCCCTTCAAAGCTTTGACTGTGCAGGAGTGGATACTTGGAATGTCTAGATGCCCAGAAATCAGAGAGCATCCAGGTGAAACTTGAGGCTGAGGATGGAGAGCTTGAGTATTGATGCCAAATATTGAAACTTTACACACATTGAACAAACTGTTTGGTTCGCGAGAACTTTCTTTATTTCCTTTGCACGCAGGGGGAAGAGACGGACTTTGTATCCCGCCTGTCATCCTCCTGTGATGATGCTTTGCAGCACGCCGGGGTCTTTTGCTTTGTGATGTGTTGAAATGTGTTCTACTGGTAACTCGTGCCAAGTCGACTTCTCTTTGATCAGATTTGATCCCCAGTTAATGTATAAGTATATGACATTCCAGCAGATCAGAAACATCCAAACCTTTTTGCTTGTGAAGTGGAGCAGCACCTTGGATCAACTCTTCGTCGCTGCCCCGAACCAGTTTTCTAAACTGTGCTTTGACATTCTTGACACATTTTGATCATCTTAATTTTATCTGCCAAGTGATGATGATTCATGTACACTCATTTTGATCATGTTCACTTATGGGACCCTGACTCCGACAACAATCTGGATGAAGTAGCCTTGTGTCAGTCAAATGTATCAAGTACAGCATCGCTTTCTTCTCACATCTTCTCACTATTTCTATCTGATTTGATCGACCTGTGTAAGCTTTCCTTGAACCTTCATTTTCCCTGTTCCCTAATTGTTCCCTGCAACTGTTTGGTGTTGTCATATGGAGTCTCAATGAAATCATCGGGGACCTGAGGCTTCTTACACTGACAGGTGCTGGTGATGAGGCCTGGGAGACGATTCAAGTAGATGACACGATTCATGAACCTCGGCTGGGATGCTGCAACGATCTTGATATTTCAATATATTTTGGTCCAACCACCACTTAAAAGGTTCAATCGCGATCTATTTCCGCATCAAATTCGTTTTGTTTTCCTGTGATTTCCATTGATTTCCTGTATTGTTGTTGTATTTTTGTCCTCGAGTTTTGACTCTTGGGTGCCCAGGCATCGAGACACTGGCCTTTTTGGCGGCTGTGTATTTGTGAAGCTTTCAGGACATGTGGCAAATGCAACTGCACCTCAGGCTTCTTTCCTGATTGGTACTAGCCCATTTGGTGAAGGCTGACTTTCTGGAAAGCGGAACAATCACAAAGCATTGGTGATGCTTGATGAGGTTGCTCATTGCCACATGAATTTTGCGGACCGCGCTCAACGGGACAATCAAATGGATTGATTCAAAGTTCTGCCCCTGTGCTGCACGATGAGAGGATTGAGAGGTGTCTTTTTAAAAGTGCGACATTTCAATCTACTAATTTTCCTCACAGCACCCAGTGCTGCAGCGGTCTGAGGCACCACACAGAAGGCAACGACCTTCTTTATTCTGTAATCCATGCCGCTTGTTGTACGTAGTACCTA
>Ga0126342_10011972_pt1 | contig 15483 bp, 9 predicted proteins | sample Cyp1metagenome_FD_92528 | JGI IMG/M metagenome (GOLD analysis project Ga0126342, IMG submission 92528) | Coral microbial communities from Lord Howe Island, Old Settlement Bay, Australia - Cyphastrea 1 metagenome | ecosystem: Host-associated > Invertebrates > Cnidaria > Coral ...
CAAGATTTCATACTCTTGCTAATTAGCCTTGACAAAATTGCCGGCGTGTGGATGGGCACGCCATGCACTAGTTGGTCACGCGCCAGACGTAATGATGGCAAAGGGCCTTCACCCCTTCGATCCGATAGTCAACTTTGGGGTCTTGACAATCTTTCTACCAGTGACCAAGATCGTGTTAGACTAGGAAACAACTTAGCCAAGTTTTCGCTTCGTGTCTTCAAGATGTGTTGGCAGGCGCGCATTCCTGCAGCTATAGAAAATCCCAGTTCTAGCCGTTTCTGGCTGATCCCAAAGGTTGCTCATCTCCTCATACATGACCGTACCAGCATGCATGTCACCGACTACTGTCAAGATGGCACACCGTGGCGCAAACGCACCAAGGTTTTGACTTGCCATCTCGATTTTTCGTTGGTGCCTCGACTTTGCCAGGGTTGTCGAGGAATTTGCAGCCGCACTCATCGGGCGCATACGCAGTTGTGTGGTCAAGTCAATCGTCAGTTCCTGACTCTCACTGCCCAACCTTATCCTACAAAATTGTGTAATCGCATTGCTGTTGTTTTCCACAATGCTCTCATGGAAAGGTTGTCACGGCCAATGATGAAGCTCCTGGGGTTCTAAAACTTTGTAGCCATTGTCCAGTCACAGCAATGGGAACTTATGTATCGCTAACAGTGTCCATTGGTTTGGCATTCCTGGCACCCACGGGATCAGTTCTTCTTGTGTGCCGGGATGTCTTCAGAGTGCGCACATAAGACATAGAATCGTATCTGGCCATTGGAGAAAAGAGCGGTGCCATATCCCTTGCCTTGCTGAGGTTGGCTGAGATCGTCGAATATGGCCGCGGTATGGTTGTTGCTCAAGTCTTCCCCCCCAATAATGCTTCGCTTCCCCCCCTAAAATTTAAGTGGCATTCCTGGCACCCACGGGATCAGTTCTTCTTGTGTGCCGGGATGTCTTCAGAGTGCGCACATAAGACATAGAATCGTATCTGGCCATTGGAGAAAAGAGCGGTGCCAGTTCCATGATTCTCCCATAAAAGCCGGCCTGGTAAACGATACAAAAAACGGATGGGAAAACCACCATGCTATTCATGGGAAAATCAACGAACTGTCTATGGCCATTTTAAGGGATTTTATGGGATTTTATGCTGGTTTAATGGGATTTTATGGTGGTTTAATGGGAAAATCAACTATGTCGACTGGGCCATTTTCAATAGCTATGCAACAAATTACCAGAGGATAATTAATCTTAAACAACCAGCTACTGTGCATTTTTCGAGCATTCTACTGTGGATGGTTGCGAAATCCTGCACCTGGGATGGTAGAAAGCCTATACATAATGGGATGTTTACCACCTATTAACTGGTGCAGGATTTCACAACCATCCACTGAATCACCTCGTACGAGGCTCCTGCCTCACCTTGTTTTTTGTTCATGTGTCATCTATTGGAGGGGCGCCCAATAGATAAGAGTTGGTTAACTTTGGTTAAGATATGTTAAAATGTCGGATATAACATGATAGATATACGATATAACAATGATATAAGTGTATATAGTCAATGGATTTTATAAACCATCTTTTGTGATATCTTAAAACATGGGGTGGTTGTTAATAATTGTTTGTAGCCCCATACACCGCTTGCGACTTTGTCAGGCCCATAGCCAGACCGTTGGTTTACAGTTTACAATATTTCTTGTTTTTTTTGTTGGTTAAACCTCGAAAAATCTATTACTGTATCCCCTATTGTGTTTAACCTCGAAATACTATCCATTTTTTCTTGCTTTTATCCCCTTTGGTGTTCCCCAACAAAAAGGAAAGTATTTTTACATCCCCATCTTTGGGCGGTGAATTTCCTGGGCCTTCCTCCCCTCATCCAGGGTGGAAATCCACAGGTTGATCCATGGTGAAGAACTTGCTGTGGTTTATCCATGTTAAAATCCTATTTTCAGACACACGTATAATCACCCCATATTTATCCCCATATTATGTATATATATATATACATACATAATTTACATATATATATAATCTGTATATATATATAGTGATGGTATTATAGTATATAGGTGGGAAACCAGTTGACATCAGTTGACACCGCCGATTCGCCAGGAACTTTTAGATTTTATCGAATCACTGGTTGCAGTCATCTACGAGGCAACCTGAAGCGGCGCACGGGAAGAATACGGGAAGAACTGGTGACTCAGCAAGTACCCTCTGGTAATTGAACGGTTACTTGACAGGAAAATGGTGGTTTAATGGGATTTAACCAACAAAAATGGTGATTTTAATGGGATTTACCCTCTGGTAATTGAACGGTTAGCTATTGATAATGGCCATAGAAATAGTTGATTCACCCATTAATAGCATGGTGATTTTTCATAGTTATGTTAGTTTACCAGAGGGTAGAAGTAGAATACGGGTTTGACTAAAAGCAAGGTACTTGTGTAGCCCTAATTAGGCCTAATTCTTTAAATGCACTGGTTAGTCAGTTGATCATCATTTTCCCCAATTTTGAGAGGCCGTTTCTCTTGTATCCCCCATTGTAGAATGGGGGGAGTTGTGTGAACTAGTTCGGTTTTCAGAAACCAAGCATATGAATGAACAACATGAAAGGTCAAGAAAGGTGAATTCTATAGCAAGAAACAGTCGGATTTCTAGTACTCAACGGGAATCAAACGTTCCAATGGGAAATCCCCAACAAAAATGGAGGTTTGTAGCTGGGATAATGACTGTTCCATGGGAAATTGTCCATTGCCAGGTTTGATTACCACCTTGGCAACTGGATAATCCAACTCAAGTGGGACCGAATCTGCAAAAATCCCAGTGACGTTTCGACCCCCATGTTCCTCTAGGCTGACGTTTGCCCGGTTTGCCCGGTTTGCCCACAGAATTCCATGGGGGACTGCTGCGGTTTTTTTGTTCCCCTGATTTTTAAGCAAACTGATACAAAATATTGAGATTACCTTTATCTCATGGCATGTTTGCGCTTATGCAAGATGGTGCCAAATCACATTTTGAAGCATGTCTTCAAGATGTCCTCCGTAATTTGCAGTGTTTCGAGCTGTTAACTAAAACCTCAACAAACCGCAGGACTTTGAAAGAATACCAAGATATCCTAACCCTAAACAAACCTCAAATCAACCCCAAATCAATCATAAAGAACCTAAAGAGACCCTAAAACAACCTTGAATAAGCCTTAAAACAACCGTAAATAGCACGACAATTAGCTAAAACAACCCTAAGTACACAGTAAACCCTAAACAAATCCTAAAGAAGTTCCAAACCAACCCTAAGTAAATCCTAAAACAATCCTAAAATACTGCTAAACAAACCACAACGCAACTAACCCCCCAATGAAACTTTGGGCGAACGTCCCGGAGGGACATGTTTATTCTGGTTTACAACACATGTCATATAACTAAGATATATTGGATTCAAGTAGATATTTCTATATATTTCATGTATAGCTTGGGTATGCTTTTGTTCCGAGCCGATAGAATAACAACAGGATGCACCAGTAGCTGCGGTTGCGTTGGGGATCCCCCTGGGCTTCCATTGTTTGGAGAAAATAATGTCTTGGGTAGGTAAAGATCTCAAGGTTCCAAGGATGCATATATAGATATATATATATCCCATATGCTCCATGTATGGTATATTTACCTACGTGACTGGGTCATTTATGGGGTAAATGTTAGTAAATATTCCATACATGGAGCATATGGGATATATGTAACTGTGCGAAAGGGCACGACTTCCAATGATTGGTACGAAACCACCATCCACTCGCACGGAGCTTCCACACCATCTGCCACGGCATTTTCGCTTCGCAGGATGGGGCACATGATTCGCAAGAGCTGCTGCTGGTCATGGAACGATGGCAGTTCCATGAGATGGAGTTCGAGGCCGAGTTGCGGAGTTTTTTCGATCTTTCGGGTTCCGGGGAACAGCCATGGCTTTTCAAGATGTTTTGGTCTGTTTACCCAGCCGGGTATCATATGAAAGGTATTGAAAGATGATATCTCCCAGCAGTTGGGATATCAAAGGTCAACTGCGAATGTTTTGGAGTGCTAAGGTCAGTCTCAGCAGGCAAAAATAGTAAGTAGTATTCCAAAATAGTAGGAGAAATTGGCACTCCTAATAGTAATAGTAATTACTCCTAGTAGTATTCCTACAAAATTATCAGTACCATTTGCAAATAGTAATGACTCCTAATCCCAATTGTCATTAACCCTTCTAAAGTCAACCCTTAAACATATGTAAAATAGTAATAGTATTGTAATAGTTATATGATAGTAATAGTAATAACTAAGTATAACCAGAATTGCCATAAACATCCATAAACCCTAGTTACTGGAGTTATGTTCACCAACTTAGCTATCGTTTTTTCTGCCCCCTTGCACTGACCAGCAGGCAGAGCCCCGTGTCATGCGACGGGTGGCCATGAGTCTCATGGAGGTCCTCGAGGGGCCATGGGGCCGTGGATTTTTGAGTACGAATCGTAATGGGGCCGTGTGTCTGACCATAACTATAATCCCATTAACCATATATAGTTATAATAACCATCTATGGTTGATGATGAATGATGGTGGAAACCTTCTATTTATAGATGTTATTTAACATAACATGAAAATAGGGTTTTATGTGGGTAAACCAAGAATAACCCATGGTGATGACTGGGGATGGTTTATGATTGTTTTACCCGTGCATACCCCCAATTATAGCCATTTCATTAGAAAAATGATGATAAAGCATTGGACCATTGGATATAGGGGTACACTATGTTCCGACAACCCCGTGGGGGAAACTCAAAAGCCATAATGTGGGAAGCTTAAAATGCCATCAACCTCCGATTTTGGATGCTTTGTACCAGCCATTTACGAAAAAACATGAATGGGATGGGATGGTTCCCACTGTTTCCAGAAGTTGCTGGTAAATGGCCCCAATCGGAGATTTATTGTTGGGTTGACCACATCAAATGGGTTGATCGACTGAGCATGGGCAGGTCACCCAAAAGTTTCGATTTGTTCTGTCGTAATTTGCATAGAGTTGTACAATGTGGGACCCCCAGTCGATAGGTATAATACGTTGTCTCACAACTAGACTTACAACACAAAGTTATCATCAGTTATCTATAGTTGTTAAACCTATAGTATCTATGTTGGTTTATTTGTTTATTTTTATCACAGTTGTTTATAGCTCGTTGGGTTTATAAACCAACACCAATTTCACTGAGAGGCCTGAGTTTTTTGGGCTACAACCCACCTGATGTAGGATGATCTTAACTTAAAGTTTTGGATGACAAGGGATATTCAATGTCATGTAACTTATATTTTTGATTGAAAGGTTGTTTATGGGTTGTTTAATTTAAAGTTTCATTGAATCATATAATATGAATCTTAAATATGTGATATTGATTTTCGTGCTTTGGTGGGGGAAATGGTAACCTGCTAACTCGTAACTCGCAATCCCAAAAAGGCTTTTTTTTTCGCATTTTAGTGTATGGTTGCAATCCATCCAGTTGTGAATTATATACCCTCTGGTTATTTAACATAGCCATGGAAAATGGTCCATTTATAGATGGTTTACCTATAAAAAAGGTGATTTTCCATGGCTATGTTAAATAACCAGAGGGTAACTCTGAACAATTATGTTGAAATGAGGTGATGTTGAAGCCATCTTCATGATTCTTTGTAGAGAAGTTGTGTTGCTTTCCTTCATGCTGATATGTGGGTGTCAGTCACGACAACAAATATTCCAAATTTCAACAGCATGGATAATGTGGAAATTCAATATTAAACCAGAGATTCTAAAGGGATGCTTATTGTCGGTGGAAAGAGATCAATCATTTTTTTAGCTGCTCAAAACTTGTTGAACAGGTACAAATTACATTATTATTGCACCACCAACCAGATTATTATACCATAGTTATACCATAGTTATTGAAAATCACCATTTTTAATGGGTAAATCCACTAATAATTAATATATGGGATGCACCTCACTACTTGTCACCTTTGTTCAACGTGACGGTTATCTTGGTGGTAGATATCTGTCACTCACATAGTGCGCCGGAGATGTGACGTCACTATGCTATGAAAATGGGTAGTCATCAAGGATTTCGACTGGGCCATGTTCAATAGCTATGGAACAAATTATCAGAGGGTAGTGTCTGGGGGTTGCAAACACACGTTTAATAGCATTTATGCATTTATGGAAGGTATGGAAGATGCAATGTGGCAATGTTACTTGACGTTGCTTGTAAGGTACAGGTGATGCCGCGCTACTGAAAGGTGACTTCATCTATTGTAATCTATGCTACGGTATTTAATGTTGACTTCTCCTAACATAGATGATGCTTTGCTATGTCAGTTTAAGTTGAACTAGCATACATCATTGTACGCTGCTTATACAAATCTTGCACTTGCATACATGTCTTGCACTCCCATTGGATTGCACTGGCATTGACGTTGACCTGCAGTAAATACGTAATGTTACTCTACTTCCTTTTGATGGTGGGGGATTCGGGTGGGTGGGGGGGTGGGGGGGGTGCAATAACGTTCAATAGCGCTTGCATACATACAAGATGCTACGCTACTTTACGTGAACTTCAGTTCGAATAAGATGTGATGCTACTTCAAACTAACCTCTTGTCACATACGTAATGCTCGGCTAAGTCAAGCACACTTCATGTAACATAGATGTTGCTACGCTACTTGAGTTAACTTAATTTCAAATAAGTTGTTATGTTGCTTGAAGTTAACTTCATGTAACATAGATGATGTTACGCTACTTAAGGTTAATATCATACCAAATAAAATATTATGCTACTTGAAGTTCAGTTCATGTAACATAGATGATGCTGCGCTACCTAACGTTAACTTCATGTCAAATAAGGTATCTCTTGTGAGAAAGTTGGGTTCTTGTTTTTTTTTAAGACTCCTGAAACCCGCATTTCCACTGGCCCATAATGAACAAATGCAAATGCTGGCCTTCCTGCAAATACCAACAAAATTAGAGCCTTGAAATCTTGACTTCCACATAAAAATGCTCCGAAATGTAGGTTTTGAGCTCTTGCCATTTTGAACAATGGTCAGATTCCTCAGGATCACTATTGGCGCCAGCACCAAGTTTTGGGGTCTGAAAATGGGTGTGTACCCCTAATATGGCCATTTAAGATGATGAAGCACTGAATGGAGGGTGCCCTTTTGTGCCCTATTTTCATCTTCAGACACCCTTATTATAAGATTAGCCATGCAAAATGGTGTCACTAAGTGAAGGATTCATTGGTGCTACTGTGGATCCATCCACCGTATGAAAGGTGGCATATTCGTTTGACCAAAAAATGTTTTGTGTCGAGTCAACGGAGTTTCGGGTTTCGGTTGTTTCGATGGCGGCGCCACGCGTGGATTGTGCATATTCAAACGTTGACTGATTTGACAGACTGATTACCCTCTGGTAAACTGTTACATAACTATGGAAAATCACCATTTTTAATGGGAAAATCCACTATTTCAATGGCCATTTTCCAGTTCGCAAACTGTTAAATTACCAGACTGATTAAAGGACATCCACTGTGAACCAACAGTTCCTTCAACTAACTCATCATCCATTACCAGATCTAAGATTAGTTGATTGATGAGAATGATCATTTGCATCAACTTTACACCCCTGTCCTCAATTGTACATTTTTTATTGTTCAAACCTCCATGTTCCAATTTGTCCTCGTTAAATTTCCCTGTGTTGCTTTTTCAAGCTTCATTTTTTGATGATAAAACATTAAACCATAGTACACCCCAATTGTTTCATGATGAAACCTCCATGTTCCAATTGTTTCCTGCTTGTAACCATCCTATTCCCCCATCCCCTACTAAGAACAAGTAAGTTAAACTTTATAAACCCCAGCTTTCCCACTCAGCGCTTGCTTCACTGCCAGCATCACGCCTTTCAACGCCGCCTTCGCCACGCGCTGCGTGCGAAACGCGTATGGCTCTGGGAAGCTGCAGGCTGGACGAAAACCGAAAGACTGGCGCATGCAGTGGGAAACCATAGGAAAACCTGGATGGAAAATGGTGATTAATGGTGATTAATCCATGATTAATGATGATTAATGGTGATTTAAACCAAATGGGGATGTGGTTTTTATAGTTTATTTATGAAAGTTAAGTTGACTCACATAACTTGGTTGACCTTTGGGTTAATGGGGGATATAAGGTTGATGGGGTTCCTTTGCACCAAGAAACATCACATCACATTTTAGGGCCTCACCATGATTTTCCCACGAAAACATATATATGGAAGCCTCTACTTCCCAGCTCAGCCATGCTGAAGGTCACAATGTAACCAGTATTTAGTGTTTTTGAAACCCATAATTTTTTGATGTCCAGTATTTAAATCTTGCCATCATGCTATTGCGTCGGCCATGTGATACTGGACATTGGTCCATTCTGGAGAAAATTGCATTGACAATATTGAAATGCGAGAAATCATCAGGCATTTAATATGGTAAAGCCAAGAATAAAGCATTCCCCTTTGGGGTTGATTATTGGGTATAGTGGTACCCGGTATACCCCTATTAGCCTATTAGTAGAGATGATTTGTAGTCCTCAAATTGTGTTTTTGCGGGATGGTTTATGGCATTAATTCCAATGATTTTCCCTTGGAAACCTTCATGGCTCGTTGAGGGATTTTCCAGCTAGCCATGCTTGATGACACCGGAGTTTAAATTTATGATACAAATCTTCGTACTGGGACTAATTGCTGGTTTACTTTGGTGGTTTGCTAACCATTTTGTTTCCTTCAATACAATGATATTCCCAATATGATCTGGTTGCTGGTTTGTAACATGTGTTATTTTCCATAATATATGGGATAATCCTTCCCATTACATTGACAAACATTTTTCAAGATGGTTAAAACCACCAACCAGTGATGATATTCCATTTTAGTCCCATTGTATAGCCACTATATCAACTCTAGTCTCCACATCTTTTCAATATAATTCCAATACTGTGGACAGAAGAAATTCTGCACCAGTTGGCAACTATTGGTAACTATAAAACAGTGTAAATAATCGGATCATAATGGGATACACCACCAACTGGTGCAGGATTTCGCAACCATCCACAGTATGATACTTGTATGAGGCTTTCCATAGTCATGGTGGATCCCTAAAATAGATGGTTTTTCTTTGGGCAAATCCCAGTAAAATGGATGAGAACTGGGGGTACCTACCCATACCTCAGGAAACCTCTGTACTCACCAGCCACTTGGGTTTCTTGGGAGTCTCCACAGGCTTGATTTTCCGTCTCTATGGGTTCCATGAGGCGAGGGGAAAGCGATTTAAGCATCAACTGACAGAAAGGTGACATTTCAGCAACCTTTGAGGTGTGATTCACTACCGTTTTTGTTAAAGCATATTTAATCATTGAACACAAGGACTTAAACATGAAAAACTTTTTTTTTAAGCCATGAGATAGGCAGGTTCATTTTTTCACCATCAAGAGCAGGATTTTCTATGAACTGGATAGTTGAATAAAACTTGGTCTTTTTGCAATTTTTATGGGAACATATCATGCTCAGCTGAACATATTTTCTGTTGCAGGGATGTAAGACTAGACATGTGAATTGTTCCCTGAAGTGCGGGTTGAATCACTTCGGATCTGCCAATCTTATCCTGCAGACCATACACCTACAAGATGGTGCCCCTGCAAGCCAAGTTGGTTTATAACGGGGTTAACCAGGGATTATGGCTTGTAGTCTCAAAACATTTTATTCAGTATAATTAGTTTTATAAATATATTAATCTAGATACGGATTCATACACCAATTTAAAACTAGGGGGGACTACTTTGTAGATTTAGTGCTTTTTTTGGGTGCTCACAGTTATTTAATTATTTAACCCATATTCAACCTGAAGTGAAAACGGCAAAAGAGATATTCCGGGGACCAGCACGGCACTAAGTCCAATAGCTGACTTCGTTCTTGTTGATATTACAGCCCATTCTTGAAATTCGTGGTCTGAAAAGTTGTGCATGCGTGAATAGGGTCCCTGCTATTCCATGATTGGATGTTGTTGCTGCCTGTTGGAGCCAGTTTGTCCGACTTTCCGACTTTGAATCAACCAAGCAACCTTCCTTTGGGGGATAAATGATGATATGACAGTGGATTTGCGGTCTTTCCCATAATTTTCCACTTTATTTCCCATCATATTCCAATAATTCAGGGGTTTTCCCTAATTTTTCCAAAATTATTTGAGGAACTTGGAACCAGCATAGCCCAAATTGCCTGAGGTTCAACCTCTGCAGTCCGGATATTTGTTGGAGGCTGGGCGTTCTCTCATCTACTTTGTTCATTAAAAAAATCACGCCCAAAAGCAACTGAAGCGACTGCAATTATATAGATGATTGCTTATGACACAGGGAATCCATCCCCAATGCTTGGGGATATAAACTGATATAAATCTGGTGATATAAATCATCCAGATTCATTTTCACAGAAGTTTTACTGTGGCCTTTATGCTGGCTGAACCACCAGTACAATCCCAAAATTGCTATTTAATGAATGTTTATTTCCCCAGTCATATGAGTCATATGGACTTCCCACAATGATGATCATAGTCCCATTAAAATATTCCCATTATATGTACATATATATATGTTATATATATATCCCACTGAATCCCAGTAACAATCAAAACATATGATGATCATGATTTGATGGTCATAAAAACCCGGGAGATACTGTAATCTATATCGATCGGCATCCCAAATTTCCTGGCTCCATCTTATCCCTCCAGTTGAGTCCCTATGGTGATGTTCCCACAAAAATCTCTCATTTACCCTCTCGTAAATTCACATAGACCCTGCCGTTCATGGGGATTGGAAGAAGAGTTTCCGAGTGCTCAAATGGGTTATTTTCAGGGTCGAACTGTTAATTTACCAGAGGCTACAGGATGGTGCCCAGTTATAAGTTTAATATCTACCATAAACCACAGATTTCAGCCACTTATCAGGCACCTAAACGCTATCTTGGCGGCCCCATCCTGTGTATATCCCACGAAAAACCAATGACCAGGAAGCCTTGGAGCTTCTGTTGGCACACCAGGCGCCTGGCGCAACCGCGATGCGCCATGCGGTGAAAGCTATGTTTCTTTGAAAAAACGTGGTTCACCAGTAAAAATGTTGATTTAGCCAGCTGAAAGTATCTGAAAGGAGCATTGAAGCCAGAAAAGTGGTGATTTTACCCACACACATCGTGATTTTTGGTGATTCAAGCAACCCAAAAGTGTGGTTTGACCAGCACGAATTGGGAGTGAACACACGTGAAAGGTGCACGTTCACATCCGCCGACGGCCAGGATGTTGAGCGATTAGGCCTTCTCTATGAGCAGGCGGGATTTGTTTCTTCGCGGTCATAGACCACATAATGAGTGTTAAGGCTAATCACGATCTTCACATGACATGTCACATGTGCTAAAAATAATTGTGCTTCACTACTGTGTATTGTTTTTAGATGTTTTTAGGCTATGTTTATCCATATGAACTATGGGCGATATGCCAAGTGTTCGTTGAGTCACCTTGCCACCGTTCAGTCTCCACCTTGAGGATTTTTCAATGAGGGCTGCAGACTGGGGCACAAACATCCAGTTAGAAGATCAATGGGAATTCCAGAATCCTAAAATGAGGTACTATACCATATGTTTGGCCATATTTTGGGGGTATATTCCCTTACATAGGCCTTATATATGGAATCGGTACCTCCAATACATCGGTTCCTGGCCAGCATGGCCATTGACAAGATACCCATCGAGATTCTGGATATATCCTACAGGCCTGTCACTGCTGGTGTCTGCTGGTGATACAAAAAAGGTGCCAAGGGCTTGGCGCAAAGTCTATGAGTCTATGCTGTGGAATATCCCAACATTTTCAATTTGACGCCTTCGTCCGAAGATACATCCGAAAAACCACCGAGGAGATCAGGGCTTTTCGACAGGTTCCAGTTCCAGACTTCACATCCCAGTATGTGCAGGAGTTCCATTGCTGGATTTCCCTTTGAGCCTCCACTATCCCGGAAGGACAAGTTCGTCGCCCTATTCAGCAGGTTCATTTTCATGTGCTGGTATGTGAACGCCCATGCCTTATAAGTGGCTTAACTATGGTTTATGGTAGATATATATATATATAACTATAGTTAATGGGGTTTATAAACCAACTTATAACTGGGGGGCACCATCCTGTATGTACTCGTATGATTGTGTGGGGATGGGTCAAAACCTATTGTGATATTTATAATAAAATGACCATGTGACTGCGACAATTAACCATCCATTAACCAGCTATTTTAGGATAGCATCCGGGTAGGGTTTTGACCCATAACCATAGCTATTTCTTGTGAATATTATCCTCAGGGTCAACCTTGCATGGCTTGCTGACGGGAAAATACTCACCGACTGCAGCTGTCAAATATGCGGTTAGTATATGTTTGTATAGCATCCAGGATTTGCCAAGTTTTCCATTGTTGGCAGTATTGTGTTAGACATGGGAATATCAATGTGAATCCGACTCCTTTACATTTTGTTGCTAAAATGCAGTAGCAGTATCCCAGATTTGCCATAGTTTTCCATAGTTCTACATGAGTTCCCAGTGGTTGCGAGTTGTTCGTTGCTTGATCCCTCCATCATTTTCTGCTTCAAGGTGAAATCCCCAATCTGTGGTTTCCATACGGTGGGCCCATGGTTGTTTTTTGAAGTGTGCTGGTTTCATCCCAAGTTTCCATGTGTTTTAATACTATGTTCAATGGATTGGATTAAGGGAAAATTTGCAGGAAAGCCCCAATATTTAATGGGAAAATCTATGGTTTCCTGTAAATTTTCCCTTAAACCAATCCATTGATATCTTTGCACCAGTAAATCCACATGTCTGATCTTTTTTTGATGGTTGGTTGTCATCACCATCTTGCCCTTGTACTTCCAGACACATTGTTGGTCAAATCGCCTAAGTTTCACCAGAAAATCCTCAGCAAAACCATTCGTCGTGTCGTTTGATCCAATTGTTTTGATGGTTAAATCTCATCTCTTCTCGGCAATCAGAATAAAATAACCCATATGCAACCCATGGTGCTGATTTAATTTACCTATATTTACCACCATTTACCCCATCAATGGCCCAGTTTTCTAGCTACATAAAAAAAACTATACATGGAGCAATGGGTTTACGATGGAAACCACCTGCAGTTCCAGGACGAGTTTACCCAATTTCGAGTGGTTTAAAATGTTTCAATCCCAGGGTTCTAGCGTTCAATTTACAAACGGCTCCCGTTTACAGTCGCTAAGTTGGGTTACCCTCTGGTAAACTAACGTAACTATGGAAAATCACCATGCTATTAATGGGTAAATCCACTATAACTGGTCATTTTCAATAGCTATGTTAATTTACCAGAGGGTAGTTTCATTAAGGATGTGTATAAAAAACCATATAGTTATTCCATTGCTCTAAATCCTATAGGATTTTTTTGAGTTGTGTTGACCAACTTTCCTAACAATCCAATTAAATCCCCTTAAGCCCCTTTTCAGTAATCATGATATTTCCCCGCATCAGTTAGTAAAGCAATAGGATCCCCAAATTTACCATTTTGATGGGTGGGATTCCAACCATCAAAATATCGTGTGTTTATCGTTGCTTTACCAACTTAGCCAACATAAATCCCAGTAAATCCCCTTAAGCTTTATAAAAGGAGGGTGTGGATCACAGCAGCAACTACGTTTGTGATGAGTCACACAGATTGGCCCAGCTCATCATATTTCTGGGTAAATCATAACGACCTCACTGCGACCTGGAATCATGGTTAGTCAGGGATAACTATAACCCAATGATAAAACAATATAGTCTTATTTAAAGTGCATTATTCGAATTCATCAAGATATTTCATGATATTTCACTATGGCAATGAAGATGGTTTAACCAATCATGTATTGCACTATGTATTTTAATCGTAACTATGGATTTTACCATCTGGTTATTTAACATAAGTAACATAACCATGGAAAGATCCACCATTTTTAAGTTCGGTAAACCATCTATTTCCATGGGCCATTGCTTAACCATGGCTACGTAACAAACAACCAGAGGGTATATCCCATTAATATCCCATTGAATCACTATAAAATCCCATTAAATCACTATAAAATCCCATTATATAAATCACTATAAATCCCATTAAATCACTATAAAATGGATTCTATGGCGCCATGAAATCACCGTAGTCATGGGGGGACCGGGGCAGGTCCTACTGGCCTGGCTCTTGTCGGGCGAACGTCCGGAGCTGGCACATTTGGCACGCCGCATTGCTTGGAGCACGGTGCGCCGATGCCATTGATGTACTTAGAACATCTTAGAACTAAATTAGCTAAAGTCAATGGGAATTTCAGGATCCTAAAATGGAGGTACTGTACCATATAAGGCCATATTTTGTTGGCTTACATAGGCCTTATATAAGCCTTATAAATGGTAGGTACCTCCAATTTTGTGTATCCTGAAATTTCCATTGAGAAATGCTAGTTCTAAGAGATAGAAAATCATAATCATCATTAATCGTCTAAAATCCAACATCATTTGATTTACTTGGCTTGGATTATAGATGATTATTGTATTATGTTTCTTTCTTCCAGATTTCACCTGCAGGACCCCGAGGGTGTTTCTTGCTATTGTTTAGCGATTATTGTCGTTGTTTCTTATAGTGATTTAAGTGATTGTAAAGTGATTCTATTTTTTTTGCAGATTGTTGTTTCTTGTGGGGTTGGACTTGGATGGTTTTTAGTGCTTTTGGATGTCGAATTGATGATTTGAGTTTTTGGGGTGATAAATCGCCTTATATTTTGTTTTAAAAGGGTTTCTTTTTAAACCCGACCCCCAAATGATGCACCATGAAATCAGGTTCTTTTCCTGCACCAAGCCCGTCCATCCAACTCAACTGTAGCATTTTCTTGTGGTTCACATCGCACATCTTCCAAAATCTTCCAGAACCAGAAGAAATAAGTTACATATATATATATAATATAATTGTTCAAGAGTCACTACCAACAGAACTGTTGATCACAGCCATCAAGCTACATTGAAGCTACATCATTCATCACACACATCATCATAGTGGAGTTCCGGTTTGGTGAAGCAGTGGCCATGTAAGGCACACCAAATCGTCCTCTTTCTTAAGTTTCGTCGTGCACCAAATATCGTGCTGTTTTCATCTGTTTTCTGCGTTTCGTCCTGCGCCGAGTCGTGCTCTTTTCTGCGTTTCGTCGTGCGACAAATCGTGCTCTTTTCTGCGTTTCTTCGTGCACCAAACCGCTCTCCGGACCAGCTTTGAGGCAGCTTCGGGGAACAACTTTGGAGTTTTGGGGAGCTTCTTTGGGACGCGGCTTTCGGTAGCAACTTTGAAGAGCAGCTTTGGGGAGCAACTGTGGGGAGCAACTTTGCGGCTTTGCAACAGCA
>Ga0126342_10011973_pt1 | contig 15483 bp, 22 predicted proteins | sample Cyp1metagenome_FD_92528 | JGI IMG/M metagenome (GOLD analysis project Ga0126342, IMG submission 92528) | Coral microbial communities from Lord Howe Island, Old Settlement Bay, Australia - Cyphastrea 1 metagenome | ecosystem: Host-associated > Invertebrates > Cnidaria > Coral ...
CATCTTACTCTTTCTCTTCTACTCTTATCTCTTCTAATCTTTCTCTTCTCTCTGCCTCTTCCCTACTCTGCTTTTCATCTGTCCATATTGTCGGAAGTTTGACTTCTAAACTTCCTTCGATGAGTAAGTAACGTTTTTGCATAGTGGGACTGTTTGAGGCCTGACAAATAACATCTGTGTTGGTTCCCTTTTTCAAATTCCTTTCTAGGAATCTTGATGCGTGCGTCTAGGTTCCCTCCTGGTGTTTCCCTGTCCTCCAGCGGGGCCAAATCCTCTGGTAACCCACTATTTTGGTCCTGAAGGTGAAGAACAAGGTACAGGTTGGTAGGTGTGCTCAAATATTCAACCCACGGAGCCTGTTTGTTGGCCGTTCAGCGGTATCATTTTTTCCACGACTTGTGGTCATTGACCCAGCTGATACCCAGCTGCTGGTGTCTTTCTTGGGGGCAACTGAAAGCCGACCTGTCGGGGAATACCCTAGTGGAAGTTATTTCAACTTAGGTTCAGATATAGTTTAACTTCAAGTGAGTATACAGTATACACAATCTATCCCTTTGGTATCACAACATCGTGTTTGTCCTCCAGTGGTGCTAAATCCTCTGGTGGTCCATCACTCTTCTTTTCGCCCTGACCATGATGCATGGAGAGGATCAACCCAAGCCGTCTGATTTGAAATCCCATGGTGAAACCCCTCTTATGTTTCACACTTCAGATATTTTCTACCGGAAAGAATACTTCCAAGTTTTTCATGTACAGAGACCAGAGTAAAAGATACTAACAACTATATAGTTGTTGATAGTTGCAGTCTTAGCATGTTTTGGCAGTGGTTTTTCCATGGTTTTTACTATAGAACCACCATGTCTTCCTAGTAAAAAACATTAAACAACCATAGAACCACCATATTTTCGGTGCCTCCTCTTCACTGGGCTCCAAGGCCGGCACATCCTCACTGCTGGGAGTGTCCTGCAACGAAAAAAACACTTTCCGGGGATAGCTTGGGCGACACGACCAGGGTATCACCAAGACCTTTGGAGGAAGAAAATGTGGTTTGATAATGCTTGATAATGTTGGGTAATGTTTGATAAAGTCGGATAATGATTGATAATGTTCGATCATGTTCGATGATGGTCGATAATGTTTGATAATGTTTTGATAAATAAACAACATATAATGGGATAATGTGATTTCTTATAAGCCTCAGTCTAACATGAGATCAATGTCCGGACCCCTTTTGCACAGTTAAAGCTCGGCAAACAATACAGAATCGAGCATTGCGAGTGGTCCAAGTATAGATCTTGATTCAACTCAAGCTATGCAGTCTACTCCTACTGCCACCTGATGGGGCTGAACTCTGAGCCACCAGAAAACATGGTTCTTCAGGAATCGACGCATCGCCAAAATCAGATCTAAAATTCGGGAAATATATAGCAGATTGGTGCATCCGTTGCCCCCCTCATGCGTTTCCGCCCAAAATATTCAATTTTGAATATATATATATATATATAGTAATTATGTAATGGATTCAATTGGATATGATTCATTTTAATTCTTATATATTCTTATCATGGATAGCATGAATCACTTCAGGCCACTTGCTGCCAGCCTTGGTCACGACAGTACTCTCCTTGGCGCTGGTCAACATCAATTTCATCCAGAAGAACTACCCGCATCGGATATTGAACGTGCAAAAAATATGGATGTTTGATTGGGGATCATGCTAATCATGTGCCTTGCAATGTTTTTGCAGTGTTTTTTCGTTCTGTGGGTCAAAATACGTGTTTTACAGGGCGTTTTGCAATTTGATGTGGGAATTACTGCGTATTCTGAGTAAAATGCATCCCAAAAAATGACTCTTTTCGTGAGCCCTCGTGCCCGAAACCACAGCGCCAGTGCGTTTTGCCGGTGACGCTCAGATCTTGGCAAAGTAGACTCCGTTTTGGTAGATCCAACAACATTGCTTCCCAGCACCATTGCCATGTGCGAACATATCTCCAAATCAAGTCATTCAATCTGGATTGTTCCTTTTTGTGCAAGTGTGCAAGTGCAAAAGAAACTGCAGTAGCGTAGCGTGACGTATGTGCGCAGGTGCAAATGAATATGAACGTTATTAGCCCACCCCACCCCACCCAAACAAAAACGCACAAAAACGCACGTTCGGTTTTCACCCCGTAGGCAAAAACTGCAAAGATTAGACTTGCATCACTCCCAATGTTTGCCAATTTTGAGCCTCACAAAAAAGGATAAGGACGCCAGTGTCTTCCTTTTGGAACCTCCACCCAGACACAGCAGACCGCCCCCCAAGAAAATGCTTTGTTGCCATTGGGCGCCATGAACCCGATTGAACAGGGCAGAAGGAAAAAAAACGTTTCGCTCAGTGTAGGCAAAATTGATGAGTTATTCTCTCTCTCTCTCTCTCTCTCTCTCGCGCTCTATGTAACCAACTGAGCACGTGACTGATCAGTGCTCTACACTCAAAACGGCTGAACGACAGCCTCTGCAACTGTTGCAACTGTTCATATTGACATATCTTGACCATTGGCCAGCCAACCTGTGCATCTTTCCCACCTTGGCTAAATGGGCTGTGTACATTTGCTGAGCATCGGAAGTCTTGAGCGTTTGCTGAAAGTCGATATCCTTCACTTCTGTCGTCGCACCAACCTCGGGTCAGGTCGGACGCTGCGTCCAGGCTCCGCCAAACAGGCGGTTGCCGGTTACCCAAAACTTAAGTGGCCAGAGGAAAAAGAACAGTTTGGCAGCAATCACCTAACAACCTCCAGGAACATCCTGACAAATCCCTCTATACTCTATACAGATTCTAACTATATTATAATACTATATAATACTATATAGATCATTAATTGTACCAAATGTTCCCCAAGGTCACAGCCCGCCTCTGCCACATCACAGCTGTACTTGGAGAGTCTCTTGGCGATGCGGCCCAGGACCCCATAGTTGGAGACCTCGCTGCAAACTTATTTCGCCCATTAAAAGTGTCCACAAAAAAAGGATATGCACTCCATTTCTACAATATGATATATATAATATATATATAATATGAATGATGACATATGATGACTGAATATGCTCAGTCCCAGTGCTGTGAGTATGGTTCGAAGCACCTGTGCCCATCCCTTTAGGCTCTTGTTTTTCGTCAGCGCGATCGCCCAAGGGCATGTCGAATTTCTGGAGGTTGCTGCAGCGGTCTGCTTCGACGATGTTTGGGAATTCTTGTTCATCAGCTTCAGCTTGGGCTTCGTCTTGCTCATCTTCCTCATTAGACTGCGGATCATTTTTTTGAGTTTCGCTATTTTGGCAAGGGGCAAACTTCTGTGTGGGACACCGATGACATCGATATCCCAAACGGAAGTTGGCCACACTCCAAGCACCGCAAGATTCTTTGTCGCATCATCTGGTTCTGCAGAGATTCTTGCTGCTTGGATGGCTTGGATCATGGGCGGAGTGGACGCTTTTGGATGTGAATCAGCTTCTGAGCTGCTTCCTCCAACATTTTGAGAGCCGCATCCTTCTTGGTCTCCGATTTTGCATCACCCAGTTGAAAGGTTGTCTCCTTCAGTTTCAAAGTATTGAGGAACTCCAACCAAGCACCACAGACAATTGGTCTGTAACTACGGCTTGCAGCTGAGCTCCAGTGACCGCATGATACAAACGTGCTCTGGTGAAACTGTGAGTGTCACCAGGTGACTGTCACCAGTGATTTGCGCACCAAACCCAACGCAAATCACAAGTAGCTGCTCCAAACCTTTGGCTTTGCTGTCCCAGTCACGGATGAGTTCATCCTTTCTTAAGTCCTCATGTACAGCCTCAAGTAAGAAGCGCAAAGAATCCTCAAATGAAACCAGCTGAATGTTGTACGTTGGCACACAATCTGCTTCCAAACGCTCCTCAAGATGTAATCTGAAACTGCTGCGGAACTTCTTGGTTTGGTACGAGCAATGCCACGTGCCGACCAAGCTGAATACAGGGGTCTGCGTGTGTGTGTGTGTGTGCGCGTAATTAATGTACCACAGGGCTTTCACTGTTGTCTCTCTCTCTCTCTCCCTCCGTTTTGCTTTCTCCTGATTATCGGTGCGTGTGCCTTTTGCCTCTTAGAGCTAGCCATCATCGATCTGTAATTGCGCTCACCATCGATCTGTGCACAAAGACGCTGCTGCGGCTTGTCGTCTGGAAAATCATGTTGGCCAACCCATCGGAGCCAAAATGGCTATGGCGGCTATGGTTGTGCTATCCCCTACCACCCTTGGGTGTAGGACTTCTCGAAGCATGAGACCTCTCCAGCGCTAATTTCCAGCAGAAAATATTTTGGAAACCCAAGTCAACAAATATACTGGCATCTGTCCATACATCATGTTTCAAACATGTTGGCATCGCAAATCTTATCACGTTTGGTTCCCAACATTTACAATCTAGGTTTGCAATTTTGCATCACTCGGCATCTCTATTTCAAGACTTCCACAGGAGGCATCTGTATCTTTCACTCTGCCGACTCCTGTTCCTCTCGCCGAGTCACATTGAAGAAGAGCTGTTTGGAGGAGGCCAGGTCCATCAAATCCTCAACGTGTTCATGGAGCGGCTACACAAATGCCATGTGAAGATCTTGGAAGCAGCTGATGATCCATCAGAGAAGCAGGGCTTATGATATGTTATGATGATGGACACTACTATCACTACTATAAGACTATAATAATAAGTATCAGTAACTAATAGTTATAACTTATAACTATCAGTAACTAATAGTTTATGATATGTTATATATGTTATGATAGTCTATCATAATCATAACAGAATAACATACCATAACAGGGAATAGGCTTCCCAGTTGCAGGATCAGTGCCACTGGGATCCAGTTCTAAAAGCATCACTCCATCGTCGGTGGCAACAGTGTCTTGGTGTCAATGAGGTTGTAAGGTTGTGGTCATTGCTCCAGTAACATCCAATTGAGGTCTATTGACAATGATATTATATATATACACATATGGACTCTATACATATATATATATATAAATATATATTATTTATTTATTTATTTATTTATTTGTGTTATATCTATTAACAAGTCATTGATGCTTTACACTGCTCCCAGTTCTTCTTGACACGAGCTCAATATTCTGGTGTTTTGTGGCAGCCTTGGCCTGGCGAGCCCAGCCAACCCGGTCATTTTTCGCCGTGGAACAGAGGTTGCTTCATTTCCCACTGCAACACCTTCGGGGAGATCGGTGGTGTTTTCGGAAATGGCAACTGAGTGGAAACTAAGCACCTAGATCTGCTTAAATACCCAGTTCTACCACCCACTGCTCTGGATAAGAATGAAACACAGGAACAGGAAGCATCCGGAATCATCATGGTACTCACAACGTGCATGGTGAGCTTTCCCACCGCGGAGTAGGTCAATGACTATGGTAGCAACATGTACCCTCTGGTAAACTAACATAACTATAGAAAATCACCATAAAATCAACTATAACTGGGCCATGTTCAATAGCAAACCGTCAAATTACCAGGCCGGGTAGCGATGATCGACTACAACCTGTCGGACCTGTCGCTTCGATCATGTTTGATCCACTGGAGCTGGTGGACTTCCCATCCCATGGCGTCCCATGGCGTCCCATGGCGTCGAGTCACTGAAGACCACAACTTTCTCCTCGCTTTCCATGGTTTTCTTCAAATCAATGGCGCCCGGATCCACATCGCCATCAGAGATCAGGATCAAGATGCGTCGAGCCTTGCACATCGCCCAAATGGAACACTACGAGTGTTTCAATGCCATTCTATTTCAATCCATTTCAACCAATCTGCCACCAATATTATTATTATATATATACATATAACTATATATAGATATGGCATTGTGGCAGAGGGCTCAGAGACTCATCATTTTCGTGGTCGACAAAATTCACCAAAGGAAGTTCCTACGTGCCTTATGTATCCAGAAATGTGCCTTTGGCCTTCCTACCTCAGTGTGACAAAAAAGTCAAGACAACTTGCCGCAGCTTCGCACCCAGATCCGGCCTCTCGTTGATGCTTCTCAAAGAGACGCCGCACCTCTTCCAAGCCTGCCTGGAACACTGGCGCGTGGATGCAAGGTCTACCAGGTCTATCAACCACTGAGGCCAATATGGGCTTGTCGAAGAGATGTACCCTCTGGTAATTTGACGGTTTGCTATTGAAAATGGACCATTTATAGTGGATTTGTTCATTAAAAATGGTGATTTTCCATAGTTATGTTAGTTTACCAGAGGGTAAATCAATTTGTGTAAAGATCCATTGCAAAAATCTACAACACACCGGTAACACACCCAAAAACTTTTGTGAATTGATTGATTTTCCTAAAACATGGCATTGGCATTGGTGAACCATGACGATGGTGATTCTGCGATCCCTTAAGGTATTGTTGGCAGACAAAGTTGGCTCTTTTTGGACCCAACTCAAAGTTGGCCAACCCACGAACCACGCCATTGACTTCCACGAACCATGCCATGTTCGCAGGCCTTTACGGAGGTGAAGCCACCAAGTTGTTTCAACTTGCCGATGCCAGCGGTGACTTTGTCGCGATCACTCTCCCAATCCATCTCCTGCTGATGACTGGACACTGCCGTGCAAATGTTCACAGGAAACCACGGGAAAACCGCGTTCCCCTAAATGTTCCCTAATCAATTGTGCAGAAATAATGCACAAATAATCATAAGGTTTGCATGGTTCAAAGAGGATCCGAGATAACTTTAGCGCACATCAGTGTGCATTTTGTGAGTGCCTCAACATCAACACTTTCACAAACTGACTGAGACTAAGATTCATCAGTTGAGGTTTCTCATCCCGAATCTGCACATCACCATGGGAAAGTGAGAAGTGATATGGAAAATAGTAGAAAGTACACTAAGTACACAATAAATTATGAAAACTATGATCCCTCTTGAGATCTGCCAAGCAGCCAATTGGACTTCGTCGGTGTATTGGACAATGCCAACTTGAAGTTTGTCGGGTCCAATGCCGAAACGACTCACCTTGGAACCAAAAAATCACTCAACGGAGCGCTGGGAACTTCTCGGAACTTCTGCTAAAAAGGGACCGTCTTATTCACGAACTTCTTCAGGGCCTCAAAGTCCGGATCTCGCACCTCGGGTTATCAAACCATATCAAGCCTCAACGTCCTGCACATCTGCAGGGTTTGATGTTGAACTTTGAACCGCTTTGGAAAAGGGAACGAACAAACGAATCTGGCAGCTACTTTGTAATTACCACGTATATGTTGGACATGTTGCTAGTGGATGTTAGGCGAGTTTTCGTTTGGTGAGTTTTCCACTTCAATTTTGGTGATTCCAATGATACATTTCATAGCGGATTTTCTCAAGTGGCCCCTTTTTTGGCACCGTCAGCTCAGCTGAGCGACACTGTAGCTTCCATCCAACAGAAAAGCCACATCAACGGCACTCTCACACTCCTCCTGAGGGGTTGCAAGGAGGATGTCGGGGTGCCATGGATCAGGGCAAGAAAGATGTCACCTGACTTTGTTTTTTTTCCATGTAAATCGTTTATTACACAACCATCATAACAAGGATCTGTCATGATCCATCCATCATTGATCCACTGGCGTGGACCAAAGTGGTGCAATTCTTTGTGCCCTGACCACATTGGCGGAATATCAAACGGGGTTGGAACACAGGTCCCAGAACATCCACACTGGGATCTTCCAAATCCTTGCAAGTCGCCGCAGCATATTTGTCTATCTATATATATATATAAGTATATAAATATATTTGAATATATTTAAGTATTTAAGTCATCTTTTTTAAGAACAATAAATTTTGTTGCTTAAAAACAACACACACCAACATGACCGCTGTGCAGCTATCCACTCAGTGCCAACATATGGCTCAACATTTTAGACCTTGGACCAAGCTCCAGCAACAATGCCGTGAATCTTTTCATGATAGCGGAGCAGTGATCCTGGAAGCATCCAAGAGAGTTCCAACACTACAAACAACAACAAGGAGCACTTGGGTAGCAGGCAGCCCAAACAGACCGCAACTGCAACAACCAGAAAGAGGAAACAGGTTCAACAACAAACAGCGCATGAGAGGAAAGAGGGTTTGATCCCAGAACACTGGAGGACTTTCAAGCGCAGGAAAGGAGAGGGTTTGATCCCAAAACAAAAGTGGGGGACCCTCAACAAGGAAAGATGGCAACAGGTCACAACATAGGAACGCCAGTGGCAGCAAATGAAGAAGCAACAAAGCACTTGCCTTAACACACAGGCTGAAGCTGAAGCTACCAACATATATGTATATGGAAACTGTTCAGCGTTTGGAGAGTGGAAATACAGGTTCACAGCATTCATGGGCATACAGGACAACATCTACCCAGATATGCTGGCAAGAGCAGAAAGGGCAACAGCAGTAGTCACAGATGCAGAACAAATAGCCACAGCAGGAACACCTGAGGAAGCAGAACGTTGGATACAACTAGCGAACGACCTCAAGTACATCCCAATCAGCGCAATAACAACTGCAGCAGCAACGGTGTACCGACAACACCAAAAAGCAATGGGCCTTGAAGTTTAGCTGCTAAAGCCAACTTTGAATCACAACAACTTTGAGGAGTTGTTCTCAACATGCAAATTCGAGGTCGGGCGCTTTGAGCGAGACAAAAAGACACAACTTCCAGAACAGGTCAAGAAAGTAGTTCTCATGAACGAGACAACAGGCCCTTTGCAACAGCATCTACACCTGAATGCAGGACAAGCACCAAACCGACAACCTGGACACCAACGACGCCTGAAGAGGCAGCAGAAAAGGGCAAGAGAGTGCAACATGGAAACCAACACCTGAGAGTTCAGATGAACAGGCGTGCAGTGAGTCTCAACAGAAGACGCCTTTTATTAACGCTTTTGGATTGGAAAGATGTACTGACTGATTTCAAACAAACACCAACATAATGTCCTTCAGTTCAACATGTTCGTGGTGTGAAACAGACTGGCACCAATCTGGGCTGTTAAGAACAACACACCCGAACATGACCGTTGTGCAGTTGTCCACTCTGTGCCAACATATGGCTCAACATTAGGCCTTGAGCCAAGTGAGAACAGTGCAAAAGGCGCGCACAGCAACAGCTCCAGCAACAGTGCCGTGAATCGTTTCATAGTTTTTGTATTTGACATATAGTATGTGTAATATTGTATAATATTGTATAATTAGATATAACCAAATAAATATAATATATATATATATACATATTACATATTATACATATGCCTGCAGCTGGTGGTTTCAACATGTTTCAACCAATTCCAAAACAGCTCCTCAACTGAGATCATCTCAGGGATCAGAAAACATGCAGGGGCGAGTTGCAGTGCCAGCCACGTTTGGGGTATCCCATTCTTTTTGTTGATCTGAAAACACCAGCTCATATACATAATATTATATTATATATAAATATGTATAACTGTATAACTATATGTGTATATATATATAATAATGATACGAATGATATGGTATAATGGTACCACCAATAAATTGATGGTAATCACTATTACCATTCATAATCCACCCCTTGATTGTTGGATTACCTTGAAATATCTTCAGAGTCAACCCCGGCCTTGACACGCTGATTGCTCAGAAAGTCCGTGACATCTCCCCTGAGGGAAATGGCCTAGGTGGATCTAAGTGGAAACATCGCCATACAAATCTGGTTGGTGGTATACCTACCCCTCTGAAAAAAATATAAGTTCGTCATTTGGGATGATGACATGCCCAATATATGGAAAAATAAAATTCATGTTTGTTTTGGTGGATGGAATTGGCTGCAATCCATGAAAAACACGGACAAAAAAAACCTGTCCCATCTGTCGCCAGTGGGGGCTGTGTGGACCACCAGGTGGTCCTTTGAATGACCTCTTGCCCAGTGACTGGTCGCATAGCGTCACAAATCCAAACCTTAGGTTCTGCACACGCGATGCGGGCACTGGGGTAGATTCAAAGGCAAATGCAAGAATCCAAGAAAACCAGAATATCTTTGGAGGCTATTTGGAGACAGTTGTATCATGGTGTATCCAATTCCATTACTATAATATTGGGATGGGTAGCTTCTGAAAGTTGTTTTTCCATGTTTTTCCGGGGTATCAGACACCAACCCTGTGAATGCTCTCATTGCATGTCACTTCACGCTCAAGGATGTTCCTGTTGTACAGACTTGCACTGCAGAGTTTGCCCACCAACGTGGGAAAGAGCATAACCCGTAAGGCCTTCAGGACCCTAACTCAAACTGCTGGCCCACTGCAGTGTTCCAAATAACCCGGCCCAAACATCAGCCAGCATTTGGAGGGAGGAAGAAAGAGCTGCTGAGAGCTGCTGAGTCATGATCAAACAGATCAAACAGATCAAACAGATGCGATGTTCACCACCGCAGCATTTTTCGAAGGGATCAACTGTGCAACAGTGACCCTGCCCCCTGCCCCCTGCCCCCTGCCCCCTGCCCACTTCTCCGAGGCACTGTGTGGGCTAAAAGCAAGGCCCACAAAGACATGAAGTTCATATTTCCTGGGAATCTGCGAATCAACAACTGGACTGAGAAACATTGAGGATTAATTTAGTTCTGGCAATGATTCTCGATAGTCTTCCCAACATAGCAAAGAGGCAGTCTTGAGGCCGAGAGCAAATGTCTGGAAACAGATTCAGATTCATACTGCAGGATACTGAAGGAATATATCGTGCTACGCATGCTATCAGAAGATCTGGAGGACTCCGATGTAATACAGCTGCGAGTCAGCCTGTTCAGCTGGTTGTAGACATGCTGTGCCAACTCGGAATATGTTGGCCCTCCAGTGACCCCTTCCGATCCGATAAACCACCACATATTTGCTGCACACCAAGATTCAAGTAGACACACCTGACAACTGGCCGGAATGAACCCAGTACAAGGCCGGTGGGATTGTTTTGAGATCTGACCGGCAACAAACAGAGACAACCCAGGCAACCATGGGCAACTTATTCTTGATTGGGAATAGTCCATGTCGTCACGTTGTGGCCACAGGGGAATGTGTTCAGCTCCTCGTGGGGCCATCCAAAAATGATACATGACCGTAAGGACATGTGAAGTTCTTCTCTAAGAAAGTCGTGGAAAATCAATCTACTCCTGGAGAAAATCTATAAATCCTGGGGCAAAGGTACGACGATGTGCTACCTATCTGCAGGCAAGGCACAGAAAGATTGAAATCTATTGTCAGACTGTTGGAATAAGAGTTTCACTTGCCAGTGAAAGGGAGCTGGTTGTTTGAGCCAAAATGGACAGGCGAGCATGGAATATCATTTACATGTATATAGATGTATGAAATGATTATATTATTGATCAGCTTCAAAGTCTGATTCCTGTTGCCCGCAGAGATTTCCCCAGCAACTTATGGACATGGGAAGCTCTGGGCCTTGCTCCCGACTAGCAGGAGTTCAAAATGGGTAGAACCAAGTCTTGGAGGGTCTGATGGTATGTTTGGACAAACAATGGAAACAAAGGGAAAAGCTGGCACAGGCTCAAGTACAGGTCAAGTATAGGTCAAGTAGATCAAGTCAACTGCAAACTTTCATCTTCAAATCTGTTGAAAACATTTCACAATAACTTGACAATCGCAGGTCTCAACAGATCCCAAGTCGTGGCCCAGTCATTGAGGTGACCGGCGGAGTCTCCTCGGCGACGCAACCACGATGCCATGTCATGCCTCCCTTTGTGGAGTTGGTAAGACATGGCTATCCAAAATCCAAAATGATCAAAATAAGTTGGTATCAAACATACAAAGTTTATCCACTTACTGGAAATGATCAAAATACTCTGGTTACGTGGAAGAACATGCGCTCTTCATTTCGCTTGAGAAACGTACGCGATCGGATCATCATTTTGGATCGTTTCACTGCATCTTTCCAGGGAGTTTTATACATCTGCGAATCATTCGTTAAAGAAATTCCATGAAATTCCTAAATTCCTGAGTGCACCTGGGGCCCACTCAAACATTTGAAATCATGAAGGCTCTCGGAGTCACAGCATCATGGCAATTGCAATACCATCATAGATCAAACGCAGCAAATACAGTATGATCGAAACATGCTGATTTCCCATCTCAGATTGGCAATTCGCCCGGTGATATCCGACTCCTGTGCCCCGTCAGGTTCTTTCTGGTCCAAAGAATAACTCCGTCAATCTATTCAACCCATCTTGCGAAGATACTATAAATAAATATAATATATGTAATATGATGTATGTATATGTATGTGTGATAATGTGGTTGTCCCTTCCCAGGCATTTCTTAAGGCATTTTGAAAGACAGAATCTAAGAAGATCAACAAGCCACCCATCAGCCAAAACCCTACAGGGCTAAGTCCCCCTGGCTGTGGACCCCGTGGATTCTGTCATCTCTTCCTGTTGGCAAAAGTCGGCTGCACCCTCAAGTACCTATTGGCCTGGAAGTTCTGTGCAAGGGATCTGTTTCTGTTGTGCATGTGGTGTTTCCTTTTTTTGCAACCTAACATCCGCAAAAGGAAACTCACCAGCCATCAAAGTCCACCAAAGTTAGCACGATGTGACCAAGCCCTGGGGCCCCAAACACCATCTTCAACCCGCGCTCCCTGAACGAGATTCCCCAACAAGGCCGCAAAACCTGGGCAAGAAAGGGCAAGTGGGGCGATCATTTGCCCCACAAATCACGTCAAAACACGTCAAGCTCTTCCCGGTCTTCCCGGTGTTCCCGGTCTTCCCAGGGTCAAGGATGGGTGGAACATGTTGGAAGTTGGAACGACATGGAACGACATGGAACAACTCAGATCATCTCAGATCAAAGTCCGTCCTCAAAAGATAAGTGCTGATGGCTGGCGGATGTTGAGGGATGTTGACTCGAACGACACTTTCGCCTGCCCGACTCAGCTCCCGAGCCAACCAACTTGGAGGAAAGTTCCTGGTGAGGGACAAGAAAGGCATGCAAGTAATTTATGTGTTCTATGATTGTGTTTGCATAATTATGATACATTATGTACATCAGATGTACATCCTTTCCATGGCTTCACCTTTCCCAGACAGGGAAATCCTTCTGCCTGCCTGCCATTGGACATCCCTGAAAACATGGGAAGCTGCTGTCCTGCACCTCATCGTCATCTGTGATGGCCGAAGCCTGGGAAATCCATAAGGGATGATCTTCATCCTATCATAATTGGGATGTGCGATGCGAAGTTTGTGACTTCCGGAAATAGAAAGAAGATGAAAGAAGATGAAAGAAGGAACCCAAACCCATGCCATCTCCATCAATCTCCGACTCCTGCCTGAACCTGTTGCAGCTGCGACGCGTAGTCCTTGTAGAGCTTGCGCCTCCGTCGGCCGTCAGGTGTGGTCAGCCGTGGTCAGCTGCCATCTGCCGAGGGCGGGACCAACCACTGCACTTCCGGAAGTCCAGGTCCTGCCCCAAACTCCGCAAGATCTGGAAATTTCGGGAGCGCCCTTCAGCGCGCCCTTTAGATTCAAAATGACCATTGTGAGGGGAAGGTGAAGATTCAAAATGTCCATTTTGAGATATTTTGAGGGGAAGGTGAATCCACCAAATCAACCAGAACCGTTCATTTTTTTCAAAAAGCGCATCCAGCGGATGATTTTGATGGAGCTGTTTCCCTCCAGCCTCAAGAAACTTGGCCAGGCGTTGCAAGCGATGTTGCCGTTGATCTGCCTCCGCTCTTCTGCTGGTGCTAGCACCATCCCACAAGTATGAGTCTACCGGGGTTAAGTAATGTTAAGTACAGTAATTAAGCATTATATGGAAAGAAAACAAATAAGAATGTTACAAATAGTAATATTCCAGTAATGTTACAAATAAGAATGGACAGAAAACAAATATCTTGAATCCACCAGGACCAGTTTGACTAGAAATGATGCACAGAAAACTAGTGGCGCTGGTCGGAAACCTGTTGCTCCCGTTCGAGGGCTGCAGACAAAAGTACCTGCAGCCATGGCAGCCAACCCTGTGCAGGTGCGTGGACAGGTTTGTGCCATGGTTCCTTGAGCTTCTATGGTACTTTGAACATATCCAGTATATCCTGGAAGTAAAAATCATCAATACCTACATCTGGGTATGGGTCAGAACCCACCCTGGTGAACATAAAAAAATGCTAGTACAGATGTTCATCCTCCAAACATGCATGGCAAAAAATCATAGATTTTGACCGATCACATCATGAGTCTTGCCCTTTGCGTTGCTGCAGGGTGAGATTTCCAGAAACGCAATTCGGAAACTGTACAGGCTCAATGGAAAAAATCTTTGAACATCATCTGCTCTAAACCTAACTTCACATTTAACATCATTTAACTTTCAACTTCCGAATGTGAATTTTGAGACCAGGAAGTCAAGTTCAAGTATTGAAATGCAATTCCCACCGGCTTTGCGGCATCAAAACCTTCACACATGTCCCTAGTCGCCACATGGCCGCACCTCCAATCGCGCCACTTGCTGTTGGGTGTCCAAATCCTACAAGCACAAGGCACCGCGTGTCCAATGCATATCGCGCCATATGAAAAGATATAAAAAGTACGGCAAAGTCCAGGTATGTTTGCCATGTTTGTCATGTTTGCCCATAGCCCTGGGTCCTCTCCAGAATCTTCAGCCTCTGGTTCCTGTCAGCGGTATGGTACTCTATCAAGGTATTCCATGGGAGCATAGGGAACCGCCTCTTGTTGAGCACCTCGTCTGAAAGCAGAGTCCTGCAAATTCTATAGCTGCTATTGCTTGTGCGGCCTGTTCGGGCATAGGTTTACAGATGTATTTTGAAAACATCTCAAAACCAACACAAAACCAACACAACCTCAGCGGTGATACACTCATTCCTGCAGGCATTCCTGGATTCCTGCACCATCTAAATTTCATCTATACATATATATATATACATATATATTGGTTCAGGCACCTGCCTCTATCAATGTTTTGGCACACGTCCAATGTTGTCCTCAATGTTGTAAGTGATGTTGTGAATTTCTCGTTTTTTTTTTCCACGCAAATTTTGATGTTTTAAATTTGGCGGTTTTTTTTCTCACGTAAATTTTGATGTTGTAAATTTGGCGTTTTTTTTTCTCACGTAAATTTTGATGTTGTAAATTTGGCGGTTTTTTTTCTCGCGTAAATTTTGATGTTGTAAATTTGTTTTTTTTGTTCACGTAAATTTTGGTGTTGCAAATTTGGCGTTTTTTTTCTCATGTAAATATTGATGTTGTAAATTTGGCATATGTTTTTCTGATGTAAATTTTGATGTTGTAAATTTGGTGTTTTTTTTCCTCACGTAAATTTTGGTGTTGTAAATTTGGCGTTTTTTCCCGATGTAATTTTTTATACTGTAAATTTGGCATTTTTGATTCATTATGATTATGAAGTTTTGATTCAGTATTCTGATAAGTGATAAGGTAGGTTAAAGTATGTGTTTTTGTCAGCCCACCAGTTGAAAGGTTATTAAGTTA
>Ga0126342_10011974_pt1 | contig 15483 bp, 15 predicted proteins | sample Cyp1metagenome_FD_92528 | JGI IMG/M metagenome (GOLD analysis project Ga0126342, IMG submission 92528) | Coral microbial communities from Lord Howe Island, Old Settlement Bay, Australia - Cyphastrea 1 metagenome | ecosystem: Host-associated > Invertebrates > Cnidaria > Coral ...
CAAATCCTATACCCCCATTTCGGAAAACCTCATTTTTGAAATTTGCAACCCTTCCACGGGATCGTAAATGGCACATCTCAAAATCGACAACCCTTCCAAGGGCGCCGTATCAGCCGCATGCCTTTTACAACCATCAACCTCCGATTTCTTTACTATTTTCATATTTCGATGGCACCAAAAAGCGGTTTCGCCATGTTTCAACATGAAAAATCCACATCTGCTGTCCTCAGGAGAGAAGCCCAGCAGCTTGGACACCACTGCCCCACCAGCACCCCTCATGGTGTGGTGGAAGATCGTGTCCTTGCTCGAAAATCATCGCTGTGATGAAGTAGAGCTGTTGGTAAGAATTATTAAGGAATAGTCATAGTGTAGGATAGTATAGCAATTTAACAATATAGTAATATAGAAATATAGTAATGTCGTAGTATATTTCTCAAGAATATTGTTATCATGCGTTGGTATCAATGGCAATTACCAGTAGTGAATATTGAGCAGGGGTGCAAAAATCAAGGTGTTCGCAGCAAAAATGTTTGGATGTCCAATGAACAATGGACCTAATATGAATTCATGGATCAATAGACTGTTCCTTCAAATATTCGGGTTTCCTGCAAAATTCCCTTGAACCAATTCTGGAAATTTACACCCATTGTCTCCGTGTACATATCAATCATACTTGTGTGTATGTCTATGTATGTACATACATCTATGAATATGCATATGTAAGATATATGCCCCTCGCCCCCTCGATTCCTCTTTAGATCTTTCCGCATTGCACAGTGGCACTTACAAGAAGGAAGAGTTTAGTTGAATCATGTTGAAACAGCAAAAAAAAATGTAGAAAGCATGTATATGTAAATATACAGATATAGATACATGCGCGCGTCTATCAAAAAATTGTATAGTTATACAACATCAATGCGCATATCAAATATGGGTGTGTGTGTGTGTATACATTATGTGTATGTATATATAATGTCAAACCCGGATTAGTACACCCTGGTTTATCAATCTATGGGGAAACCCCCAGATGGTGATAATCTGATACTAAAATTGACCCCAAATTAAACAGTCCAGCGGGTTAATAATCCAGCGCTGACATTTTACATATGTACAATGCGCATATGTATATACATACATAGATATATATATGTATATACATACATATATATATACATATACATATATATACATACATACATATATATATACATATACATATATATATATATATATATATATATATATTCATATACATATATATACACATACATATATATATACACATACATATATATATATATACACATACATATATATATACATCTATATATATATATATACATACTTGCCAAATACATACTGCATATGTTTGTTTATTCTGTGGCACCTCGCTAGCCTTACGGCATCACAAAGACACCACGCCAGGGCACATAGCCCCGTTTTGGTGCTGTCATCCCAATGGTCAGCAGCCATCCAGCGTAGGGCAGCCACCACGCCATATAGCTGACAGCGGCATTGTAATAAATGTCTTCCCTGGAGATCTGGAGAGATCTGATGATGTTGGATGTGTCATGGAAATGCAATGGGATATGATCTAATGATCTAATGGATAGGGCCAACGTAGCATTTTGAAACTCAAGCGATTGCATTTTGAAACTAAACAGTTGTATTTTGCAACTGACATTTTGAAACTAAACAGTTGTATTTTGAAACGCAACAGTTGTATTTTGAAACTGAACAGTTGTATTTTGAAACTCGTATTTTGAAACTCCACGGTTGTATTTTGCAACTGACGAGTTGTATTTGGAAACTTGGGCTTTTGTCTGAAACTTGTATTTTGAAACTTTCAAAGGTCCCATTCTACTAGATCACCAGCCCAGTATGCGCGCTGAGGATTCTCTTTTTACAGAGCGCATGCAGAAGCTGAAGCAAGCCGTGCTCCTTGGCTTCCGCTCGCGTGGGCTGCACAGCATTGTGCCGTTCCTGCAAAATCAAGCGAGGATGCAAAATCAATGCGTGTAAGCCTGAATGTAACTTTTTGGACAGGAAAAATGGACAGGCAAGCAGCACTCATGTTTGGAAATAGAAGTAGACGTCTTGGTTTTGATTTTTTAAAGCTTCGCCGAATGCATCATCTTTTGCTTGCTTTTTCTTCTTCTGTCGCTGCTCCACACGGAGCACCTTAAAGTTCACTGTCTTCAACGCATTTTGCTGTGGCAGCGCTGCCGGTCTGCCAGCTCTTTTCTTTTGACGAAAGTCTTCGTCGGCAGCTTGCAAGTCCACAGCATTCTTGTGAGTCATGGAGGACAGGGGGGCCATGATGATGGCTTTGTCTCCATGGAGATACCTGGTGATGAGCTCATGGCAGCAAGTGCCAAGCTTTGTGAACGTACTGCACGTGCAAATCATCGTGCAGCCACGTTGCCTTCGAGCCAAGATGAAGACCATGCACAATGAAGTCATCAATGCTCTGAAGCCAACAAGGCTGAGTCTTCCATCCGTGAAGTGCTCATCGTCTTTCACGAGGGATGATGTGTTCAAGGCAGCCCAGGCTTCAGGCATACTGTCTGCTCGCAGGAAAGCGGCAAAGGTATCGTGCGTAGTGGTGTCGATGGGGTGCGATGGGAAGTCAACCAGCTTTGGAGTTAGAAAGGTTTGTGATGCGAAAGTTTCTTGAAATTGAAAGAACTTTGGCTTAATTTAGCTACCAACCACGTTCTGTGGCTATTTTCCACAGTTGTTACGGTCATGGAAAAATGCATCGATTGCAGTCCTGGTAATTTCAAATGATGACTTAGAAGTCAATGCACAGACCTCTGTGACATGTATAAGATTCCGCATGGAATCCTCGGAGCGTGCCAAGATGCCTTCCCAAGGGCCCAACATCGCCCATGACCCTCAAGTCGATCATCAACCATCGACCCCTGAATGAGTGGCACTCCAACAGCTAAGAAGCCGATTGAGTCAGTGACAAGGCGCTGCCTGATCCACCTTTTTCTAACCCCCACCCCACCTCAAGCGGCATCACCTAAGCGCGCACGTTGTTCGAACGCTACCACATCCCACCCCACCCAACCCCATCTCAAGCGTGGCATCACCTAAGTTCGAACGCTACCACACAGGCGTAGGAATAGTTGCGGAAAGTTAGATATGGTAGTTTCCAAATATGAGTTGCGCACGAAAAGTTGCGAAATGCGACCAAGTAGTTGCGAAATACAACCATTTAGTTCCGAAATAATAGTTGCGCAATCCTAGTTTCGCAAGAATAGTTTCGCAATACGAACGAATAGTTTCGCAATATGAGTTGCGCAATCCAAGACAGTTTCGCAATAGGACTTTATCCTTGTGGATAGTGGGATAGAATATAAAATAATATATATATAATACAATATAATAACTATAATAATGACAATAATAATAACGGTAATATAATGATTCAATGGTTATATTTTCCAACAATGGATATATCATGGGATATTTCATGGCAATCAAGAAACCCCTGGCTGGACATCGAATAGAATTGTATCGAATAGTCATGGAGACCACTGGATAAGAGCACTATTAGTCGCAAGCAGGCATAAAATGCAGATATTTCATGGGATATGATGGGTATCATGTTTTGGGCTTACATTTCCAACATGCCAAGCATATGAAACGGATAGATATACATATATATATATATATATATGTCATTGTTTTTTGATGGGAATTCAAAAACCAAACATCTAAAATGGATATGGTTCACCGGATTGCGATGTGATAACATAGGATATGATGGGATATTAGTACTTCGGCTGCAATGGCATTAATATGGTCAACAACAGGGTGATAAAGGGGTTGTCACCCCCCGCAAAGGTGGATGCCGCGGATGCCCTTGTTCAGACAAAGATGCTTGGAACAATTTAACCAATATTAGCCGTTATTAACCCTTGTTAACCATCAACCATATTTTCAACGGCAGTCAGACCTCGAACATTGAGGACAAAGAATCATCTAGTGTTGACATACAAAAAGCTGTGGTAGCCATGGCCCATTTAGTTCGATGATTTACCGAAGAATGGCAATGTTCAATATCTATGTTGAATTTCCAGAAGATACTCTGGCTTTTTCCAATCTTGGAGGGTTCCAACAGGTTGCAACACCGCGGCAGCTGTCAAGGCACCACAAGCGAATGCCATTGAAAAAGTGATACCTCAACCGATGCAACTGATCTCCACACGACAGGAGGGCATTTTTTGGGAATCCAGGAAAAAAAAACATGGTTTAATGGCCATCATGGTCCTTATTATTTGATGGCCACAACTACTGGGTACACACCATTTTCAGACGCGCCCAAATAGCACATTATATAGTTGTTTATATATCCCAACATGATATGAGATGATATGATATGATATATTCTGTCATCCCTCTCTCAACGCCCTGGAGGCCCTGGCATGCCACACCCCACGCAAAAACGCCATGCTGCGTGAAGATTTTGGGAAACGCCTCGAAAACATACTCGCGGTTCCAGCCCATCTCATACATTACCAGGGATGGAAACCTGGCGAAGCTCAGCTCCCAAGATCGGTGGCTCCGATTGAGAAAATTGGGGTATGATTTCTATGATTTCACCATGAAAAATTTGGATTTTTCACATCTGTATGTTTTTGATTGTTTTAAAAGATGGCTAAACATGTGAGTTACTGTCTTTTCGTTCAGTTTCTCGGGTGTAGTTGAAGTGAACATAATACCACAAATATGCATGCTGTGTGTAGGCCATCATATCCTACTAGTATTGTTGGTATATAAGTACTAAATATATATATATATATCACATGTACTATAATGTGTGTGTATGTATGTATGTATGTATGTATGTATGTATGTATGTGTATGTATGTGTATGTATGTATGTATGTATGTATGTATGTATGTATGTATGTATGTATGTATGTATATGTATGTATGTGTATGTATGTATGTATGTATGTATGTATGTATGTATGTATGTATGTATGTATGTATGTATATATATGTATGTATATGTATGTATATGTATGTATATGTATGTATATGTATGTATGTATGTATATGTATGTATGTATGTATGTATGTGTGTATGTATATGTATATGTATATGTATATGTATATGTATATGTATATATGTATATATGTATATATGTATATATGTATATATGTATATGTATATGTATATGTATATATATATATATGTATATATATGTATATGTATAGATATGTATATGTATACATATATATGTATAAATGTATATATATATGTATATGTATATATATATGTATATATATACATATGTATATATATATATACATATGTATATATATATATATACACCATATAAATTACATCTATGCTCACTCCAGTCAAGTCTGGAATGGCTAGGACAAGTTACAAGTGGATCAGCACAGAGGAGGTGTTGTCAAAGTCGTGGAACAGCAGGCTGTTGCCCAAGACCGCAATGGCACAGAGCAGGGGCCCATTGCCTGCGAAAAAGGCGGACTGGATGAATGGACAAGGTGCAAACTCTGGAAACCAGGTGTTATCGGGTCTAGTATATACATATATTAATATGTATACAGTGTATATATATATATATATGTGTTATGTTATGATTATAATTACTATATACAACATACATACATACATACATACATATATATATATATATTATAATAATAATAATATTGTATATATATAGTATATTATATTATATTATATTATATTATATTGTATTATACTATATTATATTATTATAAAAACAGTATAGTATATTATATTTTATTTTATTATATTATATTATAGTATAGTATAGTCTAGTATAGTATATTTTAGTATATTATAGTATATTATATTGTATCATATTATATTATATTACAGTATATTATACTATACTATACTATACGATATATATATATATATTATATTACTGGGAAAACTAACTTGGCTTCCCCTAAATTGTCACTTTCCAACTCCAAGTTCATGCCATACCTGCAGAACCCAACTCCCGGTTTTTTCAGCGGCCTAGACCCCAGGCCGCGCAGAAGGCCCACTTCTGCACGTGCAGGTCAATGTCTTTGAACAGCAGGGCCATCAACAAGATCACCTAAGGGTTCCATTAAAATAGGGCTAAAGTTACTAAATCCAGTTACTAAATGGATAAATGGATGGTTAAGCCATTTAGTAATCATAGCTGGATGGTTTCACTGGAAAGATCCTCTGGTATATGCATCCTCCCATTTTTTTTTAATCATGTATATGTTCTTTTTCACCCCCAGTTATATATGGAATATCCCCTAATAGATATATATATATATATATATATTATATATAAATGGATTATATGGGATTATAGAGATATTATATATTATATATTATATATTATATTATATATTATATATTATATATTATATATTATATATTATATATTATATTATATATATTATATATTATAGAGATATTCCATATATCTATATGGGATTATACGAGTTAACTACGTATGATTATTGACCACTTCCTAAGTGGGATGATCCCCGTGCCTTAAAATGTGTAGCTGCTTAGTTGATATATCTTCCGTAATAGTTGATACACCCCCAGTTATAGTGTGTATATACATATTATACATATATATATATAATATGTATATATATATGTATATATACATATCCAGGCATAGCCAAAAAAAATGTTCATACTACAACTATTCATCCAGTTGATCCAGTTACCTAGATCCCAAAGAAAATGTCCGCCAGAATCGCTGGAAAGAGATGCCCACAAAGTTGGCACACCAGCAGAAATCCAGCCAATACCTGAACCGCAGCTTGTGACCCACGGGCGGAACTAGTGATTTTCCATAGCTTCTGCCAGGTGGCAAGTGCTCCTTGGGTAAACGTTTGATCATATTGTTCCAGCGAATGGGCAGCAAGATCAAGGCCTGAAACAAGGGCTGGTTAACCAGGCACTGGTATAGATCGCCATCGAACATCGAAACATGATGCACAATATAGTGATATATGATATATATATATATATATATATATTATTTATATATATATACATACATAGGAAATTTATGGAACATTGTCTTATTCAATGTTATTCATCATTAATTATACATCAAACACCTATGTATGTTTTCTGCGCGGGCAAAGACATCACGTATCTCCACGGTCCTCAGCAACCACTTGGTTTAACCCTTTGTGAATCCAATTCATCTTTAGCTGTAAAGTAATTGCCCGGTCCAAGAATTTAACACGTAAAACCCTACCCAACTCAAGTTCGTTTACGCAAATATTCCCTAAAGTTTTGGGTTTATAGCCCCTAGGTATTCCCAAGCATTTGCCTGGTTTCTCCCCCGTTTCCCAAGGGTTACCATGATTTACCTGTCATTAATATCGATATCGCCACTTGAAAGTGATATCGGTAGTTTCCCCCCACCAAGGCTGCAAATGTGTCGGCAGCCTCAACAATGTATACCTCAGTTTGGGAGCTGTCGATGTAGCCAGTTATGTTGAACTGTCGGATTCCTGCGGAGTACCCAAAAAGAAATGTCAGAAGAGCTCCATGGCTGGAAAACCAGAAATAGTGCGATGATTTCCCTTTGAAATGCTCATGTTCTTCGGGAATTTTGCCGTATTTGATGACACCGGTATAGTTTCCTCTCCCCGCATATCAACTCTTTGGGGTGATTCTTCCGATCAAGCTGGCTTTGTCATGAGAATTTAGGTGGGAAAAAACCAGTCTGAAGGTTCCCATGTTCCATCATCTTGATTGATTTTTCATGATTGTTCCTATTAAAAGCACCATGTTCTCTTGAAAAGTCAATCCCCCCACCGAGAACAGCCACGCCACAATCCAGAAATAGCCCGGTAGCGCACCAAAACTCCATGCCACGATTAAACTGGGCGCAGGGACCGCCGGAATAGCTGAGTTGGTCTAGTTCAGTAGTATCACTAGGGTTTTAGATGGCTTTATGAATGTTTATGGCATATATAATATACTGAACTAGTTGGGGTTAGAAACCAACAGAAGTGGGCGGGCCCACCTGGGCACAGTCTACGCTTTCTTAATGAGATCTTCAGCAACACACGGGAGCACGGGTGGATATCATCATCACCACCACCATCTTGCGCTCAGGGAACCCTCACCCCCATTTTTCGCTCACAAATCCTCTGTGCCAAGGGTCGAGTTTGAGACGCCAAACACGAAGTTGAACTTTGTCATGCCCTGGCGGAATTGGAGCCTGGGGGGTAACTGCACCTCTTCGTCACAACTGAACTCCAACTCAGATTCCGTTTGATGCTGAAATTCAACAGCTGTGGACAGGGCCTTGGATTGAAATTGTTTGGAACGCTCCTCGATCGCATTCAGACATTTTTGTACCTCACGACGCAGCAACTGGCGCAGTGCACATTACCACGACTTTGGCAAAGATTCTGGACGTTTCCGGAGAACTTGCCGTAATCTTTCCATCCCGAAATAGCTGAGATTTCATGAGATTTCTGGATCATCTCGCCATTCATATGGTATGAATCATAGGAAATCATAGGTAACTTGATCCATAGCCATCCCTTCCCTTGTTGCAAAGTCAAGCTACCCATTGAATTCCTTCGGGTGTGATCCGAAGTGTCTCCTCTGAGAGCAAGGACTTGTCAAGACCTGCCGATGGGGATTTTGTTTTTTCTTCTCAAAGACAAAGTAGATGGTCCAGGTTAAGTTGGTTTGTAAGTTGGTTTGTAAGTTGGTTTGTAAACCCCATGAATTCCATGGCTATATCCCTCGGACCTAGGGATTGGCTGTTCCATCTTTTGTTCCTTCCCACATAGTCTACATGGCCAAGGGGCCAGAAGAGAGTAGCTCACTCGTCATCTCGGCCGTGCAGGACGAAGCTTCTCTACGAAAGCCGTTTCGATGGATAGTTACGGGCGTTTCTTGTGCTGGGTTTTTTTGTTAAAACATGTTTTGAATGGTGACTTTGTGGTGACTTTCATGAACCTTTGGTGGTTTCACCCCATAGAAACCTTGACCCTACGATCGAAGCACTGGAGCTGCTTGAGCCAGGGCAGCTTCACATCTGCCCCTGCTGCAGATGCCAACGTTGAACAGGCATCTATATCAAGACAATCTATCCCAGATATGATAGATATTGGTGTCCAGAGTCCAGAAATCATTTGTTCTGTTGACGTTGCAAAGCCCCTGATGAAGCCAAGATTTCAATCACAGACTGACGTGACGGAGTATTTCTCTGCCAAAACACAGCGTGAGGCTGATGGAAATCTGTTCAATGAGAAAATCAATGGGAAAATCACTGGATGTTTTAATTGATAATCATCAGTGATTGATAATGATTGTTATAATCCAGTGATAATGATTGATAGTATCAATTCATTTGATGAAAATGACTCCTCTATTGATGTTTTATCAAATCACTGGACGAGGATTTTGAACGCCCTGGCTGGGCGGGCCAAGGTTCACCAGCCTGCGAAGACCAGCCACATCCCTCGGCGAGGATTTTTGCTGCAGCTAATCCCATCCCCCAATGAAAAACATCCCCCAAATGTTCCAAATATGTGTTATTATGTGTTTTTATCCACTAAACCATGGTTTCTGGGGGGTGTTTAATAATGTTTAATATGAATGGGGGATGTCATTCTTCATGGGCGTTGACCCTTGATGGTAAGAGGCTCATGTGAGCAAAGATACATCGAATCCGCGTCCAAAGAATGTGCAGACGGGCCAGCGGAAAGGTCCGCCACTCTTGGTGCCCCCCACTCCATATCCGCAGCTCTACTTTTGGTCGGGGCGGCCATGTATAGCTCCCACATCTATGACTAGCGCAATATCTAAGCGCCTATTGCCTAGTGCATTGATCTGCAGTGGTTCCATGGGATTTTGTGATGGGATGTTCATGGGATTCTATTGGATCTCATGGGATTTTCGATGGAATTTACGTGATTTTATGGGATGTCGTTTATGGATTTCATGGCATTTCATGGGATTTTCATGGATTTTACACTCATCTTTACGAAAAAAAACATGTTGTTGTCTCCTGTCATGCTGAAACGCTTGGACCAAAGTCAAAGAAAGAAACTCTCAGGATCTCCGGGTGTCAAGCTGCCTGGAGTCCCTCCATGGCAGCCGGTGGATCGATTTTCCTCATCGCTCGACCACCAGCATTTCAGGTGGTGTTGCGACATGGCTCGACATGGCTCGACATGGCGCCGAGCCGGGTTGAGCCTTGTGGTGTCTTCCTCAGCTTATCAAGTCCATTAAATCTCCACGAGTCTCCATCTCCAGTCAGAATCGCAAACCTACGACGATGATCGAAGCTTCCAGGTGGTGATGGAAATCCTACCGTCCCCTGGTGTTCAATACCTCACACGCCCGGTTTCCATCACAGTTTGATGGGGATTTTATGAGAATGTCATGGGAATATAGTGGGAAACTCTATGTTTAAAAAATATATATCTCCAAAAAAAACAGGGTGGAATGTATATGAGATCTATTCATGACTTCGGGGTCCATGCAGGGATATTTCAGGTGCAGTTCATGTTGGTTCATCCAATGCGTTTGGGGTTGGTACCCCAAATGTTGAGGGGAACAACAGATTTCATGGTTTAAAAACCTAATGCTCTCCTTCAAAAATATTGCCTTGTGATGCCTTGGGTTTAGGGGTTAGAACCAAAAAAAGCATGTGATTGACTCCAACAAGCAAGGCTGATGGAAGAAAAGGTGCCTTTTGAGAGGTTTTCCAGATGGACCATGATGGACTGTTATCTACATCATGGAAGTGAGAACGTGAGCTGAGAAAGTATCATAGAGTATCATAAAGTATTGATTATTCACACATATGCGTCAGTACACAGAGATCGAGAAACGTGGACAGAATATGGTAGAATGTTTGGTGCGTGTCTGTGAGTGGGAGGGTGTGAGGGTGTCCTTCCACAAGCAAGACCCTATGTTGACAAGGCTGTCATGCTCAGTGTCAAGATCAAGGTTTGGCCAGACTACCCATGCTCCATCCGCTCTATTCAAGCGTACCCAAACTAGGAGTGTCTCCCTGCGCCGGAAGCACACGCACATCACCAACTACCACCTGTGTATTCCATCATCGAATGATCCCTTGAAAGGAGCATTGGCACGAATTCGAAGCACGCCATTGAGCGTGCTGCGTACAGGGCGAGAAGTTGTCAGAGAAGGCTCGCTGGAATCTTTTGTGGTCCACACGGTCCACACCACCGTATCATATTGTTTCACAATATCAGAGAAGCCTGATAGACCTTTGATGTTTGGAAGAGCCTCAAAAAGTGGGCTATCACTGACAACTACTTGCCGAAAGCAATGAACAGCCCCTGTCACTGAAGTCAACTCAGATCCATCAGACTGTCACCCAAGACTATCTTTTTAAAGCTAGCTTTTAAAGCATCGCATATCTTCAGTGACCCTCACAAGTGTCATACAGAGCTCAGCTGCTACGCTGCAGATTCCTCCATTTACGTCAGGTACCTGCCATGTTTTCCGCAGAACACTCCAGGAGACCGCGCTCTGCGCGCATCACGGCAGCGGCGGCAGCCCGGCTTTTTGGCACCAGCAGCGACATCCCAAATCAGGGGTCTAAGGGAATGACATATTAATATGTATAGAATTATATAAGTATTACATGATATGTGTATATGTCTATGAAATATGATGAAATATTAAATAATCAATAATTATATTATATTATATGATATTATATGATATGCTATGTACCAGCATGTACATATTCAAGTGAGTTGTATCCATGAACTATGAACAGTATCCACCATGACCAAAACAGGTCTCACTTTCTCACAGTCAAACCTTCGGCTCAGTATCGCCGTCCCCGCTCTGGAGTTTTCCACCTCGGATCTAGTGAAGTGAATCCGGAATCGTGAGAAATCTCGGCAATTTTGTGAAAATTTCACGAATTTCAAGACATCAACCATGGAAAAAAGGGCCACCAACACACCAAATGGGTTTGTCATGTTTGTCTGAAAATGGGCTACCATAGACTACCCCATTCCATCCACTGTTTCATCATCATTTTCCCATATTTTCCCCATTTTGACTCTGAAACTTCGGGAATTCTTGGTGCCAGACACGCAAAGTCTCCTCCGAAACGTGACGACCTGGAGCCGATTTGTCCCAGTCCAAATCTCCAGTGAGACGAAAGTCTTAACCCTCAGAATGAATCCTGGGATATCATGGGGTGCTGGAATTTCACCACCCCACCGTTCAGACAGGATAATTATGTGATAAGTTTTATGATATTAATTGACTTTCTGGAGTTAATTTATGCCAAAATGTATTGGACAACATCGAACCATCAAAATTGGGGCCTCCTATTGACCCATTTCTGCCATCTGCAGATCAAGTTCAATGAAGTTCTGTGACTTTCTCAGGATTTGCTTCATTTGGTTCCTCCTCATAGGAAATGAGTGTTTTTGAGTGTTTTTGTTGTATCTGTTTCAACAGGTTCATGAAGTTGCTGAAAAAAACATCACTCATAACTCATCACCTTTCTGGCAGGGCTCACCATTCAGGCAAGAAAATTCAAAAAAAATAGAAATGTCCTGAAATATCCAGGGAATCCGCATCGTTTTCTTCAAAAGACTTCGATTCGCAGCGTTTATCGGGGTGCTGGTGAGCCCATCTGTGCCCAGTCTCAGACTGCCACAGGGGGCGCCCGGAACTTCAGTACGAGCTGCTGGGGAAGCCCATCCAATGTTCGATTTGTTGGGAAAAATATGAAAGTCAACAAGTAGGCAAAGCAAAACATAGCAAAACGCTAGCGTTGAACTTGCTTTGTTGATCTTTTGCTAAGCATTCTGCAATTATCTGTGCTAAGCATTGCTGGATCGTAGCTCTGCTGAAGGTCCATCCCACAGGACATGTTTTTAATGGGACCAGAGAACCTTTCGAAGGCAGATTCCAAGTTGTGAACCACATGCTTTCCGCATTGTTGTTGTGTAAATCACGGGCTCTTTTCAATTCTGGAAACTTATAAATTCTTCCAAACACCTTGAAATAGGTGTCGGCATCAGCATCTGCTTCGAAAAGGTCTCGGCAATGTCGTGCAGACGCCGACTCGGTCGCCCCATTCGAGGCTGAAAATCTCGGGCCCCATCAACTCTGCCAAAACGTTGTTATCCAAAATGGGGTGGTAACATGTGGTAACTATGCAGTAACTACAGAGCACTGGGTTGCTGGGATGGCGTCCTCATTGTGGTCATGGCAGGGTCAGTGTCATGGGACGTTCATCAAGCGTGTTGAAGAGTTGCGCGAGACGGACGGCTTTGGAGACCAATTGAAATTATGAATTAATTGAAATTATGAGAGATTCAGGCGCTGCCGAAATTTCTGATCCAGGGCTCATGTTTCTCAACATGCAGGATGTAAACCCTAAGTGGGTTATATCCTTGTGATATCCACCGTTTTTTTCCAAATTGTGAAAGTTGCGGTTTATCGGTATACCATGGAAAAAAAGGTATACCCTAAAATATCCCAGCCTTTGTGGCACTTTTGGATCATTTTGGATCACAAATGCAGGCATGCCAAGGTCTGTGCCATGGGTCTCAACATGAGCACAGGAACTCGATTAAAAAATGACGCAGCAGTGGAATGCACCTGGCCACTTAGGGCACACTAGGGTGCCGAAACACACCGCGAAAATCCTGTGGCAACACTTCTCGGGTTCAGAAGGAGCTCCTCTGCTGCTGTGTTGATATTGCACCAATTGCCTCAAGGTCTAGTTTTCAGATGCGCTGCTTGTCATCTAGCTGGTTAGATCCCCATCAGACTCAACTGCCGTTCACTTTATCTGGAAAGTCCTCCAAGAACGCGGCGACTCTGCCGTTCCATTGTCTAGTCCATGTTGAACAAAAATATGGCGTTTCGCAAAAAAAATCCACATCACATGTTCAGAAAATGCTTCCTTGGGAAATGCTGAGAAAAAGGATGCCAAAGGTGGTGGTTTTGCCTCAGCATCTGCAGATCCGCCCAGCTGCAATCTGACATCCACTGCATAACCTGCAGGAAGCCTGCAAAATCCACACCATCCTCCAGCGCAAACTCATCATCCGGAGGCTCTTCATCCTGTGATATTGAGCCGGGTTGACAGGCTGAAAAAACATGTGTCTTGAAAGTGTGAGGTGTGTTTTTTTTGGATCAACAAAGATGATAAGTGTGTATATATATATATATTGAAATGGTGAGCTCCAAATATTCATGGAACATCAAGGGGAGGCTCCACTGATTCAACGATCCTGCCTCTACATCGATCAGGGTCTTTTCATCGGAGAATTCACGGATCTTTTTGCGAAGCCTCAGGTTTGCCATTTCTGTTGAGCCATGGTTTCTCCATTTTTCAACCTTTTGGGTGATGCCAAAAAAATGGTGTTGAATTGCCTAGAAAAACAGAAGGACCACGCTGAAAAAACGACACTCACCATGTCTGATTCCTGATTCACAATTGTTCTATACCCATTAGTTTCCCTATTGAAAATACCCGATCATTGGACGATTTGGATGCTATATCCGACTATATCCGATCTTCCATGTTTGAAGAACCCCCGAAATCTGCAAGATTCTCTGCCCAAAGATCCTCAGTTTTGATGGCGTTTTCATGCGGATTTCCCCACCATTTCCTCACCATTTCCTCACCATTTCCACCGTCGTGGTACATACTCCGATGCGACATCTTGATGCGAGCTCCAATGCTGGCAGCCATGCGGATCACCTGGGAGCTCCAGTGATTCTGTGTGTAGAAATGCTTTTATTTTATGCAATATCATATCTATCTATGTATGTCTGTCTGTCTGCCTGTCTGTCTGTCTGCCTGTCTGTCTGTCTGTCTGGCTGTCTGTCTGTCTGTCCGTCCGTCCGTCCGTCTGTCTGTATGTATGTATGCATATATATATATATATGTATATGTATATATATATATGGAGTTATTTATTTGCTAATTAATCTATAATAATAATAATATATATATATACACACACGTATAACTGTGATAAATATAAATCTAATTAAATCATATTAAATCTATACATCCATCTATATGTCATACCCGTGTCAAAGCCCCCGGACCTCGGAGCAGGAGACCCGTGGCCGCGTGGCCAAACAGCGCACCACGAAACTCAGGGGGTGGCAGGGCTCCTGCGCGGGTGAGATATAAGATGTAACATTTGTTTGTAACATGTGGTTGTAGTATATTGTTGTGATACTAGATGTATACAATGTATATGTAACATTATATGATATACAAGTATGTGACATATTGATACATATTGTAGCATTAAAAAATAAAAATGTTACGTTAAAAAAAAATAAGCCCAAAGAGTATCCCCAACAGCGAGAAACAAAAACAGTTGCCAAACACGCAATGAATGAAGTATGTTTATTGCCCCGCCCTTTTTACTCTAGAGGTCGGGCGTGCAAGCTGC
>Ga0126342_10011975_pt1 | contig 15483 bp, 14 predicted proteins | sample Cyp1metagenome_FD_92528 | JGI IMG/M metagenome (GOLD analysis project Ga0126342, IMG submission 92528) | Coral microbial communities from Lord Howe Island, Old Settlement Bay, Australia - Cyphastrea 1 metagenome | ecosystem: Host-associated > Invertebrates > Cnidaria > Coral ...
ATGTATGTATGTATGTATGTATGTATGTATGTATGTATGTATGTATGTATGTATGTATGTAATGTATGTAATGTATGTAATGTATGTAATGTATGTAATGTATTAATGTATGTATGTATGTATGTATGTGTGGTTTATTATTGTTTTACTAGCATTACAGAAAGATCATTTTTGAAACCCCGATGTTCAGCAGCCATTGTGGCAACGTCCTTCATGTCCCATGTTTTCACCAGCAGCCATTGTGGCAACGTTGCTACAATGTCTCACGGCATCCGAGTATACCAATATCATACGGGGATGGGTCAAAACCCTGGTATCTAGTGAACCCCAAAATAGCTGGTAAATGGATGTTCATCCCACTAAAAATGTATCTATAGGTATTGACCCATACCCATACTATCCATGTTGCCGTTTGAGACCAGCAGCAAGGGTAAATCTTAGGAAGTTAAGCCGCAGCCAAAAGTTACGGCGCGTTTCGGATGGGTGGGGCTTGCACGACCTCGTCGCTTATTTCAGTGGAGTCATTTGATGACAAATCAAGAATCTGGGCTAATTTCAACAAGCCCACGGCAAACTTACAGTATCTTGCAGTACGGGAATGTAATGAGAATTATCCAAAACATGGCTTGTTTTTCAGATGATTTGCATTGAAGTGAATTGATGATTTTGCAGACAAAGCCATGACAAGCAGGGCAACGAACTTCGGATTGGGGAATTCCAGGTTGTAATTCTCATGTTTAGCAGCTTTGAAGGTGGGGTTCCTCCAAAGTGTTCTTGGCTTTCAACAACATGAATTGGGAGAGATTCATAGCCATTATATATATATTTATATATATATTATATTATTACGTTACGTAGTGAGGTATATCAATCTATTTTGGGCTTCCAACAGATGGATGCCTTGGGAGTAGTCCCATCACTTAGGAAACCTCCCCATGAATGTTAATGCCATATGGCTATGGATCAATACCTATGAAATCATACCATTTTTAGGGGGTTATTCACATCCATTTTAACCCAGCTATTTTGATGTGAACAAAAAAGGGGTACTATTGGTTTTGACACACTGCCATATTGCATATTGATACACTTTCTTTCGATGACTCGAGAAAAGGTGTTTCACTCATCCATCAGATCGCGGCGTTTTTCTGCAGCGTGGTATTCAAAAAAGGTTGCTGCTTTTGGTCAGACAGAGGGCATAGTGGACTTACCCTCTGGTGAACTAACATAGCAATTGAAAATGGCCATTTATAGTGGATTTTCCCATTAAAAATGGTGATTTTCCATTGCTATGTTAGTTCACCAGAGGGTAGTTATTGTATGTGTTCGTATCGTGCAATGTTAAGGAACCCCTGTCGGCTGATGGTGAACAAACGGTGATATCATGGACATATCTTACCTTTTGTTCCTTTCTTTCCCGAATGAAATTTGAGCAAAAACTATGCTAATTGTGAATGAACCTGGAAATGCTGGTTGGTTGGTGCTCAAGAGTAGGGCCGGTAGGGTCATAACATGTTGCAGCAGCTGGTTTGGTGCGGATGATCATGATGATCATGTCATAGTACAAGATGTCCAAGTGCGGAATCCGGTAGAAAGGGATGACAAAAGGTTTTGAGCACGGCTAACACTTGGCGGACAGGGAAGAAAGGTTTTGAACGACATGGTGAAACAAATACAAATTCGCCAGCAAGCATGTCATGTCATTTGTCCCTGGCAATAGTCCCACTTTCTCCTGGAAAAATCTAAACTTGGTTTGCTTTGACATAGGGTATTCCAAACTTCCATGGTTCATCGTGGCTTTCCCGACGAACGTTATCATTCTCGAGATTTTGAGGTATCGTGTTACTGGTGAAACTCTCCCAATTGCTCGCCATACGGATCAGGTGGTGCGCATGGTCTTTGAAAGGAAACGTCAGAAGCGCACTCAGTTTCTGTTTGGTTTGTCAAATGGGTATGTGTCAAAATTTGAGAAACGGAGAGCACCATTTGTTAGGATCATGTTTGTCATGTTTATTTGAGTATGTAATCATAAAGCATCCTTTTTGCAGCCTCCCATATTGAGCCAAGTTATCTTATCTATCATAATGTGGACCAAGTGTGCAACTGAGTCCAGATAAATGTGTAAAGATCCATATTTCACATACACATGTTTCACATCATTGATAAATGTAAAAGTACAGCCAGCACCAGCAACCGAATGCAAGAGCATGCCGTGCAAACTGGCCACGGCCTTATCTTCAGAGGAGCCCGTTGCTTGAGAACATTGTTGGGGGGGTTCACACATCTCGCTTGTTTGAATATATACTGGGGATCATCACAGTGAGCTGGCAATCCCGTTCCAAACCAACCATTACAACTTGGGGAATGTCCAAACTGTCTTTGGCGCTGCTTACTTCAACATGTGTTTTGGTTGGTGGTCTCACACATTCTTTACGTTTGATTGTGGGGGAAGATGAGGTGATAGCTAACATATGCTAACATCACCCAACCTGCCACAAAGTTGTTTCAGAGCAAGACAATTTGGTGTCCTTTTTCCGGGTCGTTTCGACATAATCTGAAATACTTTTCGTCAGAGTGGCTGCGTCGTAGAACGGTTGCTTTTTCCAGCAGCAATTGAATAAAGCTCAGAGAATGACCTGCTTAAGATCCAGTATGATATTATATACCATATATGGTGTTACATCTATTGAATCTATTGTATGTTTTAGATTTATAGTATATATTTGAAGTTGACAGGTTGTTATTACTATATATGATATGATATAGTACAATTATGTACAATTATACATATACTATACATTCTATATACATACACACACACATTCACAGACGCATACAATGTGTTTGTTCTGTACTTCACCTTGGGTCTTGCAGCGATGGAGGTGTGTTTTCTAACATCAGGCGAGACGATCACAGTCCTTGAAGATGAACTGAAAGGCCAAACAGCCAAGGCAGTGAAGAAAGTCTTGGCAGCTAAGGTTGGCATTTCCAGGTTCAAACAGAGACTCTTCGTGGAAGACGCTTCACGGGAGATCCGGGATGATGAAACTCTAGATACAGCTGCAATTAAGATCCAGCTTGTGGTTTTGGAATTCTGGCCGCCTGATGATGAAGAAACGCAGAAAATGATCTCAGCGTCTCACGACAACGACTTAGTTGCTCTTGAACAGCTGCTGCAACAGCCACGAAATCCTAATGAAGCAAACAAAGATGGCAAGAAGCCCTTGTTTCACGCTGCAGAGCTGGGACATGTTCAACCGATGGAACTGTTACTGGAGGCAGGAGCAAAGACAGATGAGCCTGAGTTTTCCCGAGGCCGGACACCAATGATTGCTGCAGCTGGCAACGATCACCTAGCCACTGTCCGCTTCTTAGTCGAAGCTGGAGCAGCCAAGAATCAAGCAGACAACTTTGGTGCAACGCCCTTGTTGCTTGCAGCTAAAAAAGGCCACCTCGACATCGTGCGCTTTCTAGTCGAAGTTGGTGCAGCCAAAGATCAAGCAAACAACAATGGTGCAACGCCTTTGTGGTTTGCAGCTGCAAATGGCCATCTCGACATCGTGCGCTTTCTAGTCGAAGCTGGTGCAGCCAAAGATCAAGCAGACAACATTGGTGCAACGCCTTTGTTTCTTGGAGCTCTAAATGGCCACCTCGACATCGTGCGCTTTCTAGTCGAAGTTGGTGCAGCCAAAGATCAAGCAGACAACAATGGCGCAACGCCCTTATCACTTGCAGCTCAACGTGGCCACCTCGACATTGTACAATTTCTAGTCGAAGCTGGTGCAGCCAAAGATCAAGCAGACAACAATGGTGCAATGACACTGTGCACTTTCTAGTTGAAGTTGGTGCATCAGCAACTGGAACTGCAGTTGTATTTTGATTGGTGGCAATGCGGCACAGGCACAGGCAATGCGGCAACGCTCTGACCATCTGGATAGGGCCAAGACAAAGAGGGATCTGTGCAGCTGTGACCTCAAATACCCCATGTGGATCACTTGGGAAGGAAAGCAGCGAATATATTCAAGCACAGAAAATTAATCCACTCTCTCCGCGAGTATACCAATGCGTAGCTCATCGGTCGGTAATTTGGTCCGCCTGCAGCAGCAAAGTTGAGACGCACTGCTGTGTTGTCAGCTGGATAAAGCTGAAGCAGGGAGGAAAAATCAAAGATCCTGCTCCAAAAAGGCAATTGTGGTAAAGACAGGAACTGGTTGGTGGTTTGGAACATGTTTTATTCTCCATAATATACGGGATATCCTTCCCATTGACGAACTCATGTTTTTCAAGGTGGTTACCCTCTGGTAATTTAACATAACTATGGAAAATCACCATTTTTAATGGGAAAATCCACTATTTCTATGGCCATTTTCAATAGCTACGTAACAAATTACCAGAGGGTAAAACCACCAACCAGATATGATTAACCATTATTAACCACCATTAACCACCATTAGTGGTCATTAACCACCATTAACCACCAACCAGATTTACATAGACCAAGGATTTCTCCAATTTAGGACGGCTCCTGAAGGTCAACTGCTGTCCCCTTGTTTGGTATGAATCGCGGTGTTTTCATCAAGACCGTTCCTGGTTGGTGGTTTCAAACATGACTTTTATGTTCCATTTCATATATGGGAATGTCATCATCCCAACTGACTTTCATGTTTTTCAAGATGGTTAAAACCACCAACCAGGTTCTTTTTGGTGTAATTTGGTCACAACTCAAGATATTCTCGCCTGTCCATTTGCTTAGAGAAAAGCTTCAGCAATGCAGACCGCACGCAAAAAATGCAGGTGTGGTTATATTTCAGGATGAACAATCCAATTTTATCTCATGAAGAATTATGGCAAGATATTCTGTTCAATTATTACACCGTGGGTTGTTTCTTTTTTTATTATCCACTAATGAACCAAATTGACAAACATGTTCTTGGGATGGGTTGCAACCACCAACCAGTGTGTATATGGCCATAACTGCAGGAGCCCCATATCCCAACTTATGAAGGTTACTGCTATGACTACCTTTGGTAATCAAACATGGTAATGGAACATCCTCCATTTGAAAATCAGTTTCCCATTAAAACCGCAGTATATCTGGATGAATTATAACCAACCACTGCGACCCACTGGAACAATGGTGAGTGCAGGGGTAACTATCCCAAAATGGGCGAACTCTTCAGGTTTGGGAATTACCATCATTTACTCAAATTTTATAGGATTTTCATGGATTTTACAGCCATCCATGGTCGAATAGTCACAGGGCATATCCATTCGTTGCCCATTTGGCCGGGCCATGGGTTCTCAACATTGATTCAACGTTGTCTGCACAGGACTGGCATTTGGCGTGGCCTGCAGGCCTGAGATGGGGTATGGTGAGGCCTAGATAGAAAAAATTGACTTATCATTGGGTTAACTAGGGTTAACTAAGGTTAACTAGGGATAGAATGAGGGATAGAATGGAGATACCCTGCGGGAATCAAACTTGGCAGGCCGGTAAATCCTACATGGAGCCTGTTTTATGGGAAAATCATCGAAGCAGTGCTAGAGGATTTTCCAGCAAGCCACTTTTGATTACATACATGTTTACAAGAAACAATATTTTTAAATTATATATATACATGTATATATATATATGTATATATTTTGTTTCATTGTATGTATTATATATATATATATATATACATCTCTTTGTAGATAATGGGAGTAAAACCTACCACAACTCGGATAATGTTGGCGTGTAATGAGAATATGTGGGACATCATGAAGTTACAATGGTGATATATTCACCAAGAATATGACTGCTACAAGGTGGTGCTCGAGTTCTAAGTTGCCAAATTCTTTAATAACCAGCCAACAACTGTTGGGTGTATGGTAGATATCGAAGTAGCTAATGGAGGTAAACCAGCCTAAGCAGTCCTCTTGGCAGGACCACCTTGTACCATATGATCCATATGCGCAGGTGAATGTTCAGGAAACCGAACTCGGAGCCGCGTTTTTATTGTGTCCATATTTCTTGTAAAACATAGGTTTTTCCAGTTGGAGCTGTACTCATTGAGTTTCGCGTCATAAGATGATAGGGATTTACCCTCTGGTAATTTAACATAGCTATTGAAAATGACCATTTATAGTTGATTTACCTATTCAAAATGGTGATTTTCCATGGCTATGTTAGTTTACCAGAGGGTAACCAACAAACATGGAAATTGATCCATCAATGCTGGGGATTGAACCACTCAACAAAAATGGCTCCAACTGACTTCTTGAAGACATGGTTCTGCTCAATGCATGGTGTATTTCCCAAGACATCCAGACCATTTTGTGAATAAATGTTGGTACCTATATTCCATACACGGAGCATCCTTGATATAACCACAAAACAACATATAAGAAAAAGAGAAATTTGAAGATGTTTCTGGTAACTAGTTGTTGTTTCATACAGAATCTTCAACATACATACAGCATACAAAAAACAAAATCCCAACGTGACACCCCAGGAGACTTGAAGCCACTGCCATACCGATGTTTTTCCTGATGATTTCGATCGTAGAATTGGCTGAAGAATCGATCGATGGCGCGCATCAAACAAGTCTATGAATTGTAGGAATTGAACGAACATGCTGAGGTACTGTTGAGATTGAAAACACTACAGAAAATCAATATTGAACAGAAATGATATGAAATGATTCCTTCTTGTTTGATGATTAATCAAACCAGATCCAATGACTGAAGAACTGACCCATTCGCAGTCCTGCTTGGATTCATAGGAATCCCACCAAACAAAATATGTATTACTGTATATGCTTGGTTTTTTTGAATCCAGTTTGCTACCATCCGGTAATCATTCATATGGCTTGCCGGAAAATGTCCACTTTTTTGAGCTACCGATGATGTTCCCAGCCCGCCCTATTTGATTCCTATTGAAGCCATGGCCATAGAAATAGTTGATTTACCCATTGAACATGGTGATTTTCCATAGTTTTTTGTATGTTTACCAGACACTAATGTGGGTAAAACAATGTCATAAACTAGCCATGACTGGGAATGGTAAGTTTCTACCACATAAAAATGGTGATGACTGGGGGATGGTTTGTGACATTGTTTTAACCACATTAGCTGATTATCTGGATAATCATACAAGCTTGGAATTTGAGCAGCGTCGCCAACGGTATGGTTTGAAATGATCAACTGATGTGTCTGACATCGAAATCATTGCTAAGTTAAGGAAAGCAATGTGTTGATCGCCAATCATATCTTACCATCTCAATATATCTGGTTGGTGGTTTGGAACATGAATTTTATTTTTCCATATATTGGGAATAATCAGCCCAACTGACGAACTCATATTTTTCAGAGGGGTAGCTATACCACCAACCAGATAATGTGAATACAACTAGCGCGCGATTGGTGGATTCAATGCCGACTATGACTATGTGCTTTTCAGCATTTTCCAACTGGATTTCTTGGCATGATGGTCCCAACTTATTTTTCTATTGCTTTTTTGTGTCTCAATGTTTTTGGAGTTATATTATATCGATATGTTACTATTATATACATGATGTCATATATCTCTAAATATGTTTATTGACAACTGTATGTTTTATATATATATATATTGCACGTGTGTATATATATGTGTGTATACATACACATATCCACATATTCAGTTCTCAAACTTGAACGATCCTGACGTTGGCCCCTGTTTTCAAAGGTGGCCCCACGACCTGTGGCCTAAAAGCAGGCAACACTCGAACTTCCGGACATCGTTTCTTTAGCATCTCGGACGTTCCGTTCTGCTGTCGACTGGCAAACAAGGCAATCCGCCCATCTAGTTAGAATGCCTTAAAGAGAAAAGGCTTGAGTGCATTGCGTTTATGTCAAACGTGGGTTGTCAAACCTGAAGGATTTCGGCCTTTTTGAAAAAATGGTTGTGAACCCACAAAAGCGGTATGCTAGCCAACACAAATAGGAGTCACGGCAAATTGGACTCAAGTTGTTTGGTGACTGGCCACATGATTAGCATTTTTTGAGGAATATCATAGATATCATATGTGCCACTAAACATAATTTAGTTAATGGTTGTTCTCTAAGCAGGCTGATGATTCTTGCATCTGGGAACTTGACGCCAATATGGAACCAATGTAGGGAGGAGGTAGGCAGCAAGAACATGATGATTCGGAGATTCAACTACCACCCATTGTTTAAAGACGTTTATCACGAGATGAGTCAGTAAGAACATATGATTCAAAAACTATCCAGTCTTTGCCAGATGTTTTTTTTCGAAAATTTTGCCCACACTATGGTTGCTAGACCAAGATAAGTCGATGTGTATGGGTAGAAGTGCTTGGCAGTGCTTAGTTGTTTTGGTCTTCTTGGCAAGCAGATGAATTTACCTCAAGATTTTGCACTTCAATTTTATTATTCGCAAAAGTATGCTACAGCATTTTATTTGAACATCCCATAAATACATACAAAATGCAAAGAAGTCCTATCAGTTGTTGTGGTAAGGCTACAGCTGCATGTACTGGCACTCATCCCAGGGATAAGCGACACCATGACCTCATAGATGATGCCTCAGTGAGCTTTTCAGCCATCCATGGCCAAGTTGGTGAACGCAACTCCACAACACGGTGCGGTTTACGAGAGACCAACTATATTTGATCGGGGCAGTTGCCAAAACCCAAAAACATCAGTAGGAGGGGGAGGAATGTGTCGCCAAGGGTGTGAACCCATTTCAGTCCTTTGTCTTCATTACGAGTGGGGCAAGCCAGAGCCGATGCAACTACATGGTGGGTACCTGCATGACGATCACCCGCACGGAAGGCCAAAGACAAAGCATCTGGTGCACTGGCAAGGGAGGATTTTTGGAGCCACATGAATTAGCCATGCTCCAAGGCGTCCCCAATGGTTTTTTGGATTGGAAGAGTTTGGGCATCCGGGGGTCGCAATTTGGTGCCCTCATCGGAAATGCGATGACGTTGAACGTCTTGCTACATTTGATCCCAAACATGTTGAGAGCAGATGGCATTTTGCCAGAGGATGAGTACAGAATTGCCATCCAGAAGGCCAGGGCACATCACCCAAGAGTAAGATTTGAATGAATCAGCCTGAGTACTCATACAGTTTTTGCCTCGGATGAACCAATGATTTGGGGTAAAAGACTTCTTACAGGAACCATCGTGGTATGATTCATGGATTTTTCACAGAATTGGATGGGGAAATTGAAACCGGAAACCTCATGGTAAAAACCCGTGGGTTTCCGGTTAAGATTTTCCCAACAAAACCAATGGATTGAATCTTAATGGGATACAAGATCTTAATGGATTGATTGTGATTGATTTGCCATTCAATAGATGGTGTTAATGGAATCTGTTTACCATTACAACCACCGCCACCCCTTATCCTGCCATCGAGGTAACTTTGCAGATTCGCACGACGGCAACGACGTTACTCGCGAGATCGTCGGCAAAGGTGGACCTTTGGGGCTGGGGAAAAGCTGGTTTCTGCAGCTTCGAATGGCTAAGTTGGTAAAGAAATAGGGAAACATAGTTCATATGAAGGTTTCCATAGTCATGGGGATACCCCAAAATTGATGGTTATAAATGTTTATAATGGAAAATCCATCTATAAATGGATGATTTAGGGGTACCCCCTTTTCAGGAAACCTCCAGATAACTCCAAAACTAGGATCTATGGTAGAGATATATATATATATACATATGTATATACATATATATTTCACTAGGCTGCTGAGAAAGTCTCGTGCCTGGCCATGCATGTACACGATTATTGCCCCATGGTGGGTTGACAATCCGGCTGAATCTGATGGTACTCCACATTGGATAGTTGATTGTTTGAGCAACATTCAGAGCCAAATTGGATTGCTGATTACCTCGCACTTACATATGTCCAAGGTCTGTGAGTCCCAGACAGTTGCCTTTTGACCCAGACCGAACTTATATATGTATGAATCAATCAGAAACAGCGGGTGGTAGCTAAGTTTCTATTGGTTATCCTGATCATATGTATATATATATATATAAATCCTGGTCATGTCCTCACAAAGTTTGGTGGTTTGGTTAATCCCCATTGATGTGATGGTTTTGTCGCAATAGTATTCTGACCCAAGATTAAATACAGATCACCCTCACACTGATTTAGCATTGGATCTATATATTCATTTTGGGGCAGGGAAGGTACGCCATATTAGGTCAGCTCCAAAGTCCCCAGTGGTATGGACATGGGTCAAACCCCTAAATACCACAAGTTTTTGGACGTTTTTCGGGATGAATATATATTGTTATACACTATACCATCACTGGCTATTTGAAAGTTCATCAGGGTACTGGCTGGTTTCGATCACCCTCTCGAAATGTAACATATGAACAATCACATTTCTTAGAGGTAAATCATCTATCAAAGGACCATTTTCCATAGCTATGTGAAATTACCTTGGTTAAATCCCACTTAATCTACTATATACTATATTTGTTGGTGAACACCCAATATGTGTGGCTTAGATCCCACTAAATCACCATGCCATTAAATTTACATTAAATGCCATTAAATTTCCATTAAATGCAATGAAAATTCCATTAAATGCCATAAATGGTCATATTTTCCCATTAAATCCAAGCTTTTTTTTCGCAAAAACACTCTGAAACTCGGCCGTATTTGACAGGTTCCAACAAGGAGACGAAGTTGACCCACCAGGGCGGCAAAGATTCCGCCTTAGGCCGTCAAATGGCTTGGAAATGTGGATTAACCATGGTTTATGGTAGATGTAATTATAGTTAATGGGGATTATAATGGTTTATAAACCAACAAACACTGGTTGGTGGTTTGGAACATGAATTTTATTTTTCCATTCAGTTGGGAATTTCTTCATCCCAACTGGCGAACTCATATTTTTCAGAGGGGTAGGTATACCACCAAGCAGCTGTAATATACCCTCTGGCGATGTCCTTTTCCCATTGGTTGGTTGATGAAAATAGAGGGGTTTGAAGACACCCCGTTAACAACAGGTTTCTTTGATGATAGATGGTATAATACCAAACCGACCCCTCTATTTTTACCAAAAGGACATTATTGCCTTCTGGCAATACCCTTCTGGTGTTTTACTGTTGAAAGTTGCCCATTTGTAGAATATTTACTTATTATTGGTAAATTACTTTTTACCTATTAGAATGATGATTTTCGATAGCTATGTTAGATTATTTCAGTTTACCAGAGGGTAACCAACCAACACATATGGGAAGTGATGAGGATTTCAATAGTTGATCTGGGAAAAAAATGAAATATACCTGGGTCGAGAGCGACCTCAATGGTCGAGGTCAAAATGATGATGAGTCAGAAGAATGATCCCCAAAGTGATTTAATGTGTCAAACCCAATAATAGACCTCCAATTCTGGAGGCCATAACATACCACCAACTTCTGGTGATATTCGTGATATTGGTGATATTGGGGATGGTTTATTATTGGATTTACAACTATTTACCGCATCATTTCTGAAAAAAATACACACCATGTCGATCTACAGGGCCAATGGAGTATCTACCAGAACTTTCCTGTTGCGGCATACACCATGTTTATCAATTTATTGGTTGGTGGTTTCAAACATTTTTTGATTTTCCATAATATGTGGGATAATCCTTCCCATTGACTAATATTTTTCAGAGGGGTTAAACCACCAACCAGTCTAGTTTGTGGTTTCAAAGATGACATATTCTCCCTTCCCATTTTGGGGGATCCCTCATGAACGATCGGTTTCATGGAAGTTAAACCCACGAACAGACCAAACATGTTCAATTCCAGAAGCCCTTCGCGCAGCCAACATTTCTCAACAGATGAAATCTCTTCTTCGTTTTCTTCAAACTGTGCAGGGTACAGTCCCTTGCACAGATGCAGCGCGAAGAGTGATGCGAGGGAAGATCTCTTTTTTGACAACATATTTTGGAAACCCCCTGCTCTTTGTGACACTGAACCCTGCCGACGTCTTGCATCCCTTCACATGGCGCCACAGTTTGGATGCACCAGCCCTCCCCTTGCCCACGGCCACCTTGGATCAATACCTTGTGTCAGCACTGGGAGATCATCGTCTGTGGCGAATTGTTGCACAAGATCCGACAGCAGCAGTCGAAGCTTTCCACATTCACATTGATGCCTTCTTGAAGCATTTGCTTGACATTCCCTACTCAGAGGCAGACCTGCCTCCAGATGGTGGAGTTTACTGTACCACCAGAAATGTGGATTTCAACACAAAAGAAAGTGCTATGCACATGGAAAAAACATGGCTGTTTGTCTTGGGAAAAGTTGAAATTTATGCAGGACAATCCCAGAAATGGTTGAAAGGACAAGTTGCACAAAATCTCCATATTTGCATATCAAAATCCCATTGGTTTCTGCTGAGTTTTCCCCTGAATCAATCTGTTGACAAAGGCGAGGACGATCCTGGCAGAACAGGATTTCAGCATCTCACTTGTTTTAATATTTGTTTTGTTGGCCCGACTTTTGTGGTTGGCCATTGCTTACTGGATGAGTTGCCCTACGCTTAGATTTTGGTTGGAACAGATGGTGACAAGATAAAGAAACAGTTCATAGAAAATAAGATGGAGATGAGTGAAAAAGCTACATCATACAATCAAACAGAGATAAAGATCTATTTATCCATCAACTGTTTTGGCTTTTGCGTATTGACCATGCCAGGGTCATGTCTCAATCTTGGAGTATGTATTGTGATTTGTCCGAACATTACGGAAAACCATGGAAAACCCCCAAAATGTCATGGTTAATAAATGGCAATCATGATGTTCTTCCAAAAAAACATGTCATATAGCGCAGCATGTCGTGGCCATGACAGGTGTCGACAAATCCTCGGAGGCCAAGGACCATAAGGACCGGATGCCAGAAAAGATCAAGTTTTACCCCTTGGAATGGAGAGAAGTAACCTCCAAAAAGATAGTTAAATAGGTCATCACCAAGTGGGTAGTTGAGTAAATGCTCACTATTGTACAAGGTGGTGCCCCCAAGATAGCGTTCAGTTGGTTTATAACTCCAATAACTATGGTTTATAGGTGATATATCTATGGTTACTTGGGTTTATAAACCAATTTATAACTAGGGGGCACCACCTTGTAGAGGCATTTTACCTATCTTTCTTGTTGGGAACTACATTTGGAAATTCGACAAATATGGATGACATGCAGATCCCTATTCCGGTGTTCACTCACCTGCACCCAGGCAGAACACAATTCTTCGTCTTGGGTGTTGACCATGTCTCAAAATATCCATGTCACATGATGTTTTCTTGGCAATGTATCTTTCCCATTCTTTCCCCAGATATGTATATATATATATATATATTATATTATATATATATATATTCGCCTCTTCGGCAAGCCCTATTTGGCAGATAAGATGCAGAATGGGGCCCCCCAGTTATGTCTGTTGGTTTATAAACCATAATAATCCCCATGGAAACTAGTTCGTTATATCATGTTATATCTACCATGAACCCAATCATGTTATAAGCCACTTACAAACCAACTGAACGACGCGAGCTTGACTGGGGGTTCCATCCTGTAGGTTCCAATCCCATTTTGGATATTTAAACACCAATGTTACAAACACTAATTATAGTTGATAATAATGGTTTATAAACCAACTTATATTCATTGTTCGCTGGAAAAAGCCAGGATGCTCCGGCTTCGCACAAAGATGCAGGAAAGGATGAGAAAGCAGGCGAGACTGCTGGGACGAGACGAGACTGAGTCGATCTCCATCACTGCCGCAGAAACGTGAGCTACCCTCTGGTTACCATCTGGTAATTTAACATAACTATGGAAAATCATCATTTTTAATGGGAAAATCCACTATAAATGGTCATTTTCAATAGCTATGTTAAATTACCAGAGGGTATTTAACATAGCAATGAAAGTTGGACCATTTATATAGATGCTATAGCTATTAACATGGTGGTGTTCCATGGTTAAATTACGCCCCAAAACGTCCGAGTCTTTCCGAAAGCATTTTGGTGGCTATTTTGTCGTGCAGAATTTTCATGGGTCAACTGAGGTGAAACTCATGAAATGCACGTGCTGAATAGTTGGGTCCTGTAGTTCCGGGGCCAACAGATCCAGTACCAAGCCAGGGTTTTAAGGCTGATTTTGAGAGGAGATTCGCCTCTGGTAAACTAACGGTTTGCTATGGAAAATGACTATTTTTTATTTGGTAAATCCACTATAAATGGCCATTTTCAATAGCAAACTGTTAAATTACCATTTAGTTTGATAGAAATTCACCTCTCTTTTCAGGGTATATCGAAGAGCCAGGACTGGAAACGGCACAAAAATGCTGAGGTAGATTCAGAGAAGCCATGTCACGAATTTCAGTTGCATGATAAGCCGGTTAAGTACTGTAAGCATCTAAGAGATCATTAAGATTTCCAACTGTTCCCAATTATCTTGGTAGTGCTTTGTAAGGTGTGACGGTTAGTTGTCACCGACAAAGGCGCGTATTCAATTGTCCCCACCTCTGGGTAAACCATGTTGAACCTTGGTTGCGTAGAGCAATAGGAGCATTCTGAGCCTTAGGTGGGCAGAATATGTTGCCCTGGGCCCTAGTATGAAAAATGGCATGGTAAAGGCTCTTGTCCCGACTCATACAACCATACAAGTCTCCGGCCCTTGGAATACATTTGCATCTCATCCAAGTTACTATCTGGCCATCCGCCTAGGTCGTTGTGGGGTTTGTGGGTGCTGCCTAGCCGCTTTAGCCGCTTGAACATTTATGTTTTACAAATTACGTTTAAATACACAAAAGCAGGGATTTAAGCTGGTTGGTGGTTTGGAACATGAATTTTATGACTTTCCATATATTGGGAAGAATAATCCCAACTGACTTTCATATTTTTCAGAGGGGTAGGTATACCACCAACCAGAAAGTTATTTCTGTCCCACTAGATGGAGAAACTTCGCTATCAGCAAGTCACCAAGAATGGAAGGTATCCCAGGAATTTCCCAAGCCTTGCCGAAGGTGAAGCTGACACCAAAAAACACGACAGCGCTGACGCAGCGGAAGATGCCAAGGGACTTTCAGCTGCAGGGCGTTGATCCAGATGAGGATTTGGGAAATGTTAGGGAAGATTTCTTTGTTTGTCTTAGGGAACTCAGCGGCAAATCCGATGCCAAACTTATCACACACACATATAATATAATATAATATAATAAAATATATAGTATAATATAATATAATATAAAATGATATATTATATAAATGTATATAATTTAATATAATTTAATTTAATACAATATAATATAATATAACTTATTATAATATATAATATAATATATAATATTATTTAATGAATAATAAAATAAAATATATAGTATAATATAATATATAAAATGATATATTATATAAATGTATATAATTTAATATAATTTAACTTAATACAATATAATATAATATAACTTATTATAATATA
>Ga0126342_10011976_pt1 | contig 15482 bp, 19 predicted proteins | sample Cyp1metagenome_FD_92528 | JGI IMG/M metagenome (GOLD analysis project Ga0126342, IMG submission 92528) | Coral microbial communities from Lord Howe Island, Old Settlement Bay, Australia - Cyphastrea 1 metagenome | ecosystem: Host-associated > Invertebrates > Cnidaria > Coral ...
CTCAGGAAATCAGCGCCCTGACCTCCTAACATCTCTCATGAACATGTCTTTTGTACTGCGCCTGCCACGGAAAATGCATCTTTGCAGATCCTCTTCAAATGTCCCATGCCTGCCATCGTTTTTTGACATGCTACAAAACCTTCACGTCTTGCTCACTTTTGACAAGGTGCACATCCCTTGCGCCTGCCACGCAAAACCACATCTGAACCTTCAAAAGTGGTCCAAGCATGCGGTGCTTTTAACATTTTGACTGGGAAATGTGCTTCGCACCACAACGGCGTGCACTTTTTCGACATCTCCACTTCCAAAAGTTGACCGAGAATGGCGTGCTTTGTACATTGACTTGGAAATGTGCTTCGCGCCACAACAGCGTGCACTTTTTCAACATCACAACTTCCAAAAGTGCTCTGGCCTGGTGTATTTTGTACATTTTGACTTGGAAACGTGCTTCGCGCCACAACGGCGTGCACTTTTTCGACATCACAACTTCCAAAAGTGCTCGGACCTGGTGTCTTTTGCACATTTTGACTTGGAAATGTGCTTCGCGCCACAACGGCATGCACTTTTTCGACATCTCAACTTCGAAAAGCGGTCCGAACATGGTGTGTTTTCTAAATTTTGACTTCCAAACGCGCTTCGCACCACAACGGCGTGCACTTTTTCGACATCTCAACTTCCAAAAGTGGTCCGACGTTGGTGTGCTTTGCACATTTTGACTCGGAAATGTGCTTGGCGCCACAACGGCGTGCAACTTTTCGTCTCATATGACCACATGGCTCCGCACCCGCCGCTTTAGCGAGCCTACTTTTCGACCCTCCGGAGCCACAAATCATTCAAAAAACGCAGTGTTTCGTGACGTTCCTACCTTTTCGCGCACCTGCATCTTCTTTCTTCTCACTCTTTCTCTTCTCTGATCTTCTCTCTTCTGCTCGTCTCCTCTCTGACTCTTCCCACCTCTGCTTTTCCATCTGTCCATATTGTCGGAAGACTTCTAAACTTCCTTCGATTATATGGTGTATATATATATATACGATATTATATATACGGTATATACGTGGTACATACTCGAAGTCGCTAGATCCAGGTAGATCAACAACTTGGAACCGAAAACCGCAGAAACCAATGTCTTAGGTCAGGGTGTGAAGGACACCAGTTGCTTCATTGATGTCTTTTCAAATCGTCCATATTCTTCCGTACTACGTTATACATATAAAAGTATGCATATAAGTATGTAGTATGATACATTTATTATATTATATTATATTATATTAAATTATATTATATTATATTATATTAAATTATATTATATTATATTATATTAGATTATATTAAATTATATTATATGTTTTATATATTATATACATTCAATATTTTTTATATCTTAAGTTACAGATCTTGCTTTTTTGCTGCTCCCATGTGCCGGATCGAGCATAGAAAAAAGCCAGGCTGACTCGAATTGAGTAGAACTGATCCTTCACCAACTTCTGTCGCGTCCAGTGTTCTGGGCCTCAGCAACTCAGCACCCCTGGCGTGTATTGTAACTGGTTCGTAACTGGGGTTATAAGTTATAACCATGTTATAAGCATGTAAAAAAAGCATGTTGTAAGCCATGTACACTTTCGAACAACCAGATAACCATCAATAACACAGGAAATAAGTACTTGCTAACTTGGTTATTCACCTTATTAACCACTTCTTAACCACTTCTTAACCACTTCTTAACCACTTAAGTGAGAGATGATCCATGATCCTCCAAGTGACCTTGGAGCCTCGGCACCGCCTCGGCTCCCTCGATTTGGACGTGGGGAACTCTCTGAGTCGGTGGCAACATGGCTCTTCGGAGTCCCAGTAGTCAACCACTAACTCTCCTGGCCGCCATGGCCGGTGCCTATGGCTGCCTATGGCTGCCTATCATACCATGATACCATCATATACCACATTGGTATCCAACGAGGACATACCCCATGTGATCATATCATATCATATCTACTGAATCTACTGTATGTCGCCATGAAATTTTACAGGTCAGTACAAGTCAACATGCAGACTGTTTCACGATTTTCATGGAGCTGTCCGAGCTGTTCATTGGATAGATGTGGATGATTCGAGTTCTGCAACTTACCCTCTGGTTATTTTTCACGTAGCTATAGGGAAGATCCACCACTTTTAATGGGAAAATCCACGATTTCAATGGCCATTTTCAATAGCTATGTAACAAATTACCAGAGGGTACTTAGTACTGACTTTCTACCAGTGACTTTCACTATCCTTACAGCATCCTTACAGCATCCTTGTCACATCCGGCTGAGCCTTGGATCCAAACCTTCACACTATCATCAGCCTGAAACAAACGAAACGACACAGAAAACCACAACGACACCGTGACTTTCACACGTTTTTTTAAAAACATAAGGACAGCTCAATATGAGCTCAATATGAGCTCAATTTGTGCCTGCACTTCCAAATGGTTCCTTTTTTCTGCTTTGCGTTTTTTTTGGTTCAGAGTTCTGCCTTGACGTAGATGGTGTACTCATTCGTGGTGGGTCCGCGCAAGAAGCCAACCCACCTCCGATACAGGGCCATTCTCATTGGATTCTGAGCCAAGATGTTTCAACCATATGTGGCTATATGTGCCACCAAAATCTTTATTTTGACATTTTTATGACTAAGAGGCACCCTTTTTTCGGGCAAAGCCATGGCTTCACCAGGCATCACATGTGCCTTCCCGCCTGGCTGTGATATGATCACCTGCGAGAGCAGTCACTTCTTGCTGCCCCCACCTCATCACAAGACATTCACAAGACATTCACAAGACATTCACGCGTGAAATTCGGTAAATAGATGTAAATAGCGGACTGACTCACGCCTTCACTGATCTTTACTGATCCATGATCTGCATTGGTGCACATTTTCGCTCGACCAGTGAACTTAGTGCGCCAAGCAATGCCAAGCAGCTGGAAATGAATTTCACTGTCCACACGGGACAGCACAGGCCTTGGCAGGGCGGCTTGTGGGCGACTGGCAGATCTGATAAGCACAAACTCATATCATATACGTTGTATATATACGGTATATACGTTGTACATGTTGCTGGCATTACATACACACTGATGCTAAGCTGCTAATCCCTCTTGGCACCCACGTTCGTCTTGTTGTGTCATGTTCTTTTTACGTCAAGACTAGAACCTCTGCAAGATGACAATGACATTGACCTCTTGTTTTTCGGCCACTGTCCCAAATAGAAAGGGAAAGAAAAAGTCCAAATGGCAGGTCATGCAAGAAAGCTCTGCATTTTTCTCAGCTGCTCCTCACGAGTCCAATTCCTTGCTGCGCACCGTAACTCGTTTTGCAATTGTGCTGTGTTCAAAAGTGCCGCAACGTTGACCGCACTAAAGTTGAAGCAGTTTGAAGCGCCCCCGGGGTCAAACATGCTCAAACTTGGGCAATTCAAGCTTGAATCAGAAGTTCAAAGTCTGCCTTGAACTGAACCACTTCAATTACAGGATTCTGGATGTTCAAGGATTTTGGAGCTCCTATGGGCCATTAGTAACGCTACATGACTTTGCCATGCGAGGATTGGAAGCTATGAGGATTCTACAGGACCTCAGACTCAAAGTGAAAAAAGATGATGCCAAAACAATGCAAAGGAGGCACTTGGTTCAATTGCATTTTTTGGCTCGTTTCTGTCCAAGATGCGGCAAACTTCTTTGTACTGTAGTACTTACACTGAAGTCTTGGTTGGCTGTGCTGTTTTTGAGAGGTGGAGCGCTCGAAATGTCAGCAGTGTTGCAGACACCATTCAGTTGTTTCAGTCTTGTAAATAATTCACATCCATTCTGACAAAACATGAAAAAGGGAACAAAAATGGGGATTGCGTTCAGGAATGCGTCCATGTCGTACAATGTAAGTACGGTACACCATCACGATTTGGCCTTTGGCATCCCCCGAAGTATCGGGTGAAATCACTCGGAGTTTTGTGCAGGCGCTTGTTCGTAAACTGGTGTGTCTCAGAGGTGAAACACATGGTGTCCCACATATCTCCGTGTGATTGTGTAGAATATGTATATAGTTATTTTAAAGACAATTGTAAATTATAAATTATAGACTCAGACTAGATATGACTAGATTTGATTTTTGGGCTTACAAAGATGTCGATATGGCCAGCACATTAATGCTGATTGAATCATAGATCCTTCGAAAACTCTGAGGATTCCGCAGGCCATAGAACCAATTGTTATCCCAATACCTGGCAGGCCGAAACAACCCCGAGCTGTCGAAGATGTCTCCTGTTTTTCAAACAGGCAAAGATCACTGGCCCCACAGGCCTCAGTGTTACAGTTACTCAGTTACGACTGCTGCAGCTGAAAGCTGAAAGATGCTGAAAGCAACCTGAGTTTCTGGCCATTGGGAAAAATGGTGTAAACCATCAGGGAGTAGATCCCTGTCTTGTCCCCTGTGTAGTACAAACCTAGCATAGCGAAGCAAATCTGAAAAGCCTCAACTTCTGTAGCGAAGCACTGTCAACCACGGTGTCAAATTGCTCGACCTCTACCTGGATTGACCTCATCTGTAAGAATTCTGTAAGATATTCATGATATGTTCATAAAATAATACAAAATATCGTCATTTATTTTCATGTTTCCATATTTTCCCAATCTTCAAATCTTTTGAATCTCTCTATCCTTTCATTCTTTCTATATCTTTCTATCCCGTCTAAGTTCTAGGGATCCGATCTGTAAGTTCCATCCCCGTTCGGCGTGGTCACGTGGCAGCAATCCGGGGTCCTACACGCTGCGGAAACGGCGCGGAAACGACAGCGGTCACCAGTCACCACCGGTCACCATGGGTCACTGCTCCTCTTCACACGCTGCCGGTGGTCCTGAACCATCTGAACCACGCTCATAAAAGTTCTCCATGTGTTGATTATGCGAAAGTCAATGAGTCAATGATCTTTAATGCCCTTTGCAACATCTTGAGGACATAGGTGGACAGTTTACATATGTTTAGATATGTTTGCATGATGTTCAAAGTGCATCCCTCATCCCAACCCAAAACGGACTTGTGTCGTGTCGTGCCTGATAGTCTGGATGATGCTCTGGTACAGGCAGGCAGAGTGAACGCATCACATTGAGTTCACAAGCCTTGGGCCGCAGGAAAGACATCTCAGATTCTGCCAAGGATGGAGAGGGAGAAGACAAGGCAGCTGGGACACAGTACAAAAAATCGGCTTTCCATAAATAGCTTGGTTTATCATGGAAAATCCCAACTATAAATGGATGATAACATATGATAACTGGGGGTACTCCCCGTTTCAAACCTCCAGTGATCACCTCCGCATTCCGCGGTTCATGGTGGCACTGCTGGGACCCGACGTCATAGATCGCCGCCAAGTAGTTCCGGTGTGTGCTGCCTTCCTGTGTGACACAGCTATTGCAGCTATAGCAGATAGGCAGCATACATCAGAAAACCTATACTCTGGTTATTTATATAACATAGCCATGGAAAGATCCACCCATTTTTAATAGGTAAACCCAGGTAACCCCAGGTAAACCATCTATTTCTATGGGCCATCTATACCATGGCTATGTTAGTCATGACCCGTTCAACTTAAGGAGAAAAAATGTCTGGTGGCCTCGAGCCGCTCAGTCACTGGGTTCTTCGCACGGATGACCAGTTCTGTCCTCGAGACGTGACCAGTGGTGCTACCAGGCGCTCCCAATGTATCTCTAAACTTACGCATCACCCAATGGATTTGGGGAAAAGGCTGGGGAAAGGCGGGAAAAGGATGGAAAAGGCAGAATCTATCAGAATCTACTACAATGTAAAACTCACATAAGATACATAAGGACATAAATGATCTACAATGTACAGTAGCACATAAGGCGAACCAAGCAGAGCCAAGCCGAGGCTCCTTGCAAGTCACTGAGACTACAGAGCGCTGTCGAACTAAGTTCGCCGCGGGATGTCTGCCACAATGGCATCTGGAATGGGATCTTTGGGTATCGACGGATCCGTGGCAAGGGGATAAAAAAAGGTTTTCCTTGGCCGTCGATGTCGATGTCAAAGATGTCAAAGCAGAGAAAATATGACCATGGTATGACTGGTATGACCTCTTGGGAAACACCTGCACTTCGAGCTCTTGTCATTTCATGTCTGGAGTTGCCTGAGTTGCCTAGAGTGGAGATGCTTTCAGAAATGTCTGAAAACTCGGCATGCAAACAGCATCTACTGAGATACGCTGTTGAGATTGCTATGATTTGTGCCGCATGGATCCGAATCCGAAGGTCTCCCGTCTTCTCCCGTCTCCTGAGTTCTCCTAAGATTCGGACTCCAAGGGCTCTGCAACAGTGTAGGCCTCGGTGTCCCGTTTCGTGACGCCGTGACGCCGTGACGCCGTGACGGCTTGCGGCGCTTGCTTTCTGATCTTTCTGGTGTCGTTTCATGATGAGAGCCACAACTTTCGGTGGTGAACCGGTGAAGCGTTTCTTTGAAATATGTCAGTGGGGTCACCTTGAGTCAGGTTGTTCTGTGGTCACGACCTTCCAACGAACAGCTGTACAACGACGCGTTGAATGCTGGGCACACAGCTGTGGAGATTGGCTTGCTGCGGCCAATCGCGTTGATGGCATACCTTGAGGCAAGATATGGTGGCACAGAGCCAACATGTCAAGCACTTGCCCAAGATTTCACCAGTTATACCAGTTACATCTAGAACATTTAGATATCATTTCGATACTAAAAAATGAAAAGAAATAATATATTCTGTCACACGATGAGAAATAGTGTTGAGAACCACTGGTAACCGGGTAGGACCCGGTTCCAGCCCGTTAGGAGAAGTGGGAAACATCAGTCTCGTCTGAGGCAGCGTGCACGTTGTAGAAGTATGTAGTTCCATAAGTCAGGTTCTCCAGGACCAAACTGAGACACGCAGTGGAATGGGAAGAGATTTGCCAACGATGTCCACAGTCCACAGATGTCCACAGATGTCCACAGGTGTGCACCTGGTCATGTGTTCACAAGGTTTGCCATCAGTGGCGAAGCGCGATCTAAAAGCGTCCGTCGTGTGCCGAGTGCGGAGCTGTTTCACATTTGGATCCAAAGAGCCATCATAGATGGTGGTCCAGCCAGGGTTTACATCGGTTTCCTGACAAGCTCCAACGACGCTGAAGCAAAAGAATGCTCCGTCAGCGAACAGCTCTGATGGGGTAGCAACATGTAGCAACTCAGTCCCAGACCATTTCCACCTGATAGCCCAGGATTGCACTTCCACCTGTCATAGGCTCCTCAAAGTCACAAGTTGGAAGTCACGTCCAGAATCCAAACGGAATTCGTTTGGCAATTCGAAGGAATCACGGACAGTTCCAACTCCAACAAAGCTCCCTCTCGACGTCTTACGAGTTGGACTCGGTGACTGAGTTGGACCTGTGTCACCCTATGGCGGAGAATGGCGGATCGCAGCGTCCTCCCATGACAATCTCATGACGATGGATCCGAGAGAAGTCGTCTCTGGAATAGCCTTGGAACGGCTCGAGCTGGAAACCCCAATGAATCGACATTTCCTGGGAAACTCTACGAGACGCATCGAGTGGGCTGGAAAAACTGGGAGTCTTAGTCTGGCTGAGAGCAAAGAAGTTTTTCAGTGTCTGCGTGTAGAGTATGTGCTTGGATATGATACATTGGTTCTCATGTGATTGTATTTTGAGTATGAAATCAAATAAGATCATGCAAGCTCATACGAAATCATGCGAAATCATGCGTCCGTAGCTCACATCCAAGTTGCAAGTTGCCAGTCAGGTAGGCCAGCTGTCACGAAGGTAATAGGACGACTGCCTCATGTTCAACGACAGGGAGCATCACGTCACTACACATCTGAGTCATCTGTGCCTTGACCCAAGGATTTCCCTTTCAACTCAGAAGAAAATACTGACATGCTAATCCGATTAATCCGAAAAAGAATCCGCAGTTTCGCAGTAAACTTTCAGCCGTTCCTTCGCTCATTGCTCGTAAGTGTCACACGTTGGCCGTGGAATTCAAACCACAGCCCGGTGACAGGATCCCTGGCTGCAAGATGCTATCGGATACAAAACGTGCCATTGGGAGGCGTCTGTGCAGGTAAATTTGGAAAAGAATAAAAACTGCCAAGGTCAGAAACAGCTTTTTCTTCGGTTCTTGAGTCTTCTTGTTCGTCTGGTTAGTTTTGTTCCAAATTCAACCTCTCTGATCTCTCTGCTCGGAGTAATCTGTAGATCGAGGATCAAGGAAGCAGTGGGCGATAGACTTCGCGCCTGATCCTTTGAACGATGTGCATCGTAAATGCATATTGTGCATCCACCTGCAAGCCTCAGGAGCAACAATATTGTGTCTACATTGGGTTTTCATTGTTTTCTATTCAATAAATAATAAATTTGCTTTTGGATGCTTTTGGTATCTTTTAACCTTTTGTTTTTTTGCTTTTTGCTCTGTTAAAAAGTTTGATCCGATCACTTGGTGCTCCGCCTGGCAACCTGACAATGCTGACCTCGGTGAAAAAAATGTTTCACACCTGCTGCGTGTGGATCGTGCATCAGATCACTTGGTGCGACACGCAAGAGCCCCGGAAGCAGGAGATGCTTGGCTCGAGGTCATCCGCATCATTGCGGAAAACCTGACAAAAGAATACAGACATCAAAACAGACGACATACGACATCAAAAAAGACTGCAGAAAAGACTGCACTGCCAGGTTGTCAATGTTTTTGGGATGAATTCCAGTGACACAATGTGACACTTTTGGGATGTCCTCCATTCTCCAAGTCTCGATATCTCTCAGTGTCGAAACCTTTCGCACCTTTCTAAACTCGTACTTGTTCAGTGAAATCTGACCCTAAGGGTGTTGTACGAGCCAGCAAGGCCTCACATTCTGCTTCGAGATCTATTGTGGCCAGAACCTGAGAGTCTGATTCAGACGGTGCCAAAAAGCACCATGTGTTACAAATGTCTTTTTTTCCCATGGGTTTTTCCATGTTTAAACATGTTGTGCTAACGGTTTCCAGGTACCTGTAGCACTCGTCTTGGCTCGGTACCAACTCAAGCTCCAGGTAACCTGCTGTGGAAGTAAGACGCGCTGGAGGGAATGCCTGCCGATTCAAAGTCAATCGAGATGCCGAGAGCGCCGAGACGCATAGAAAAAGCAGAGAAAATCTTCAGAGTCGTTCAGTATTTTGTCAGACATCAGAGCTCTTGAGGCAAAAAAGTCTCCAAAATTACTCAGAATGTTTCCAGGATGTTCGAGTTTTGCGAAACGATGAGAAACGTATTGAATTGCAACAAAAAATCTGACCTGAGGGATAGCAGGAATTGCCACAGAGCTTGGCACAGGAGTACCGAAGGCATCAACCTCAGCAAAAATTGACAAAAATTTGCACTAAAATTGGCTTCAACGTGTTTCAACCGACGTTCTGCACCAATTGGTACCACACGTTGACGGCCGTTAACGACTTTAAAAAGTGTGGTACCAAGGTACGGTACCTTCAATAAGTTCTTAAGGATGTGGCAGGAGATGCAGCACGCCGAGGTGTTGCCTGGAGATGGTGCGTTTCGATCTTTTCGATTTTCTTCCGAGTCCTTTTCGACCTGTCTTTTTTGACTCTTGATATGTCTTGATATGTCTTGATATGTCTTGATATGTCTTGACACCATGTTCCCAAAGTAAAATAAGTAAATCCTTCGGCGAAAGTGTGCTGGCACTTTTGCCTCTGACAGGCGCTTCTCGGACTGTGATACCTAGCCGAGCCAAAAAAGTAAACAAAGTCTAAACATGTGACGAGTTTGCGGATGTTGTGACACTGAGGTTGTGAAAGAAGTGCATCCAGGTAACAAGGTGTAACAATTATATATATATATATATCTTAAGATATTGCAAAGCTGACCAATGAAATGCTACGTACTTCCTTTTGGACATGTATCATTCCCATTAGAAGAAACTGGGAGAGACTTGGAAACCACGTCGTGGCGGCGATTCAAAATGCAACTCTGGAAAGGATCTGTGATCTCGCATGTCATTGTTTTTGATTTGGTGAAGTCTCACAATATCTCACAATTCTGAACCATGTGCAAGATGAGTCTCTATTAGAACACACCTGCCGCTGGAGAACATGTCTTGAAATGCATGTGTAGACACTGTAGCCATGTGTGCTTTGTTCCCCTCACTTGGCCTCTATAAGGAGCAGAATCACCTGAGCCAATAAGAAGGGCAAACAAAACAAACAATACAAACAAGAACATGCAGTAGAATCAGATTTTGTGGAAATTGAAAGAGGTTTGCTCAGTTTGATCCAGTCTCTCCTATGGATTTTCCTGCTGTCAAACAAGACTATGCTGGGGTTCGCGCAAACCTCAACAGCCACATGACTGAGTAAATTTCCCAACACACCTTGGGTGCAGCACCCCAATCCAGACCGTTTCGAAATATTGGAAAAAGTTCGACTTCGTGAAAGCAGAGCAAATTGGCAGGAGATTCAAGCATCGATGGTCAAGCACATTTATGAAATTGTTGCGTTACAAATAGCGAAGCCCAACGGAGTCTTTTGCACCCTTCATGTGTCATGTTACCGTTTTTCTGGTCCTTTATTTCATACATCAAATTCACGCAGTTTCCGCATGTCTTTATTTCTTGCTCTCAGGTTCTTACCGCTCCATGGCCACTCCACGCATCTTCGTTTTTCACTCTCGAGCTCAAAATGCAGGAAAATGCAGGAAAAACAGGTGGAAAAACAGGTGGAATGACGCTTGGAAAATGTTCCTCTTTTTGATTCACCTTCTCCCTCGGGTTCTCGTTCGAATTCCTCAGATTTCGAGTCTCAGGAATGGAGACACCAAACACGAAAGTCAGTTCAACTTCAAAATTGCTTTGGTTTGGAACTCCTGGATTCTCTGATGCACAGAACTTGGCTGTCTTTCACGCATTCCATTCCAACAGAAGTAACGATGTTTCTGCTATCATTGGACATCATAATCTGCTGCCGGAAATGATGCTGGCTTGACGATACCCTCACATACCCTCACTCTCAACTGCTGAATTCTATTAGTATTGGATGACAAAAATATAGGCCGTTGTAAAAACTCCTTCTCTTTGCTAAACTCCCGAAAAACATGGGTGTCACTCTTGGGGCGGTGCCCTATCGCCATCCAGGGTTTTGTAAAAAAAAAAGAAAGAGGAACTGAAAAGGAAAGGAAAAGGAAAGAAAGAGCAGAAAAAAAGGTAAAAAAAAAGGAAAGAAAGAGGAAAAACGTGGAAAGAGAGAGGAAAGAAAGAAAAAGGAAGAGCGAGCAGCGCCCCTCTTTCCCAAGAGAACAACGATTCAAAAGAATTCAAGAGGTTTGTCAACTGCTGCGTGGAGCAAAACAACAGAGGAAAGCTCTCCCAGTGCACAGTGCAGCTCAGTTGCTCTTCATATTGTCCCCAAGTATGTACTGTACATGATTTTCAAAGCACAACTTTGCAGATTTCAAAACCGCGAGTTTCGCGTATAACTTTCTCGGACTTTCAAAATGCTGAAAAATGACAGTTCTTCGTTTCTTCTGGCCTCCGATGTGCTATTTTGTAGCCTTCAAGGGCACCGGAAACCAAATCACTCCTTCACTATATCCATCAGTTTCTATATCTGTATCTATATCTACATCCATATCCATATCTCTATCTATATACATTTGTTAATCATAGATATAGCTACATCTATATCTTTATCTATATCCATCTATATTCATTGGTATACAAATATAGATCCGTTTATTTATTATAGATATTCACGATATATCATCGTATATGTTTTATGTTTTTTATGTGCACTCTATTTGCAAAAAAAATCTGGAGCCAGAAACCTAAACAAAACTCCTCGGGTCGCTTTGGTCTCCAATTTGATCCCTCTTTTTCACCCAAGGCTCTTTTTGGCCCGCTCATGTCATGACTTTGTGACGACTCGAAATCAGGATTCTGAACACGTCACAAACCACAAACACGTGGTGGAAGTTTGAAGTATAAGTACAGTAATATGGTCTAGACATGCCTAGATTTGTCAAGATTCTAGCCCTCCGAGGAGCATGGTACTCAGTTCCAAGGCATAATTCGATGCTTCCTCACAGCCAGTGTGAAACGGCGGATCAGCTGCTCTGGCACTTGTGATCCCATGGTTCTACTGGGCATATGTCAAGAACAAACTTGAAAGCAGCATGAAGGCCAGCAAAGGTACCTCTTGTACTTTGATAAAAAAAAATCAACCTGCACCTCTGACTACCGTTGTAACAAGAAGGCAATGACTTGTATCTGTTCAGCCCACACTTTGTCATTCAATGTTTGGAACCATTGCAAGCGAAGGGCAATTGCTTGTGCCATAGTTTGTGGAAAATGCCATAGCTTGAGCCAAATCTGTGCCAGGGTTTCGCCGGAATCAAAAACAACAAGTCTCAACAAGTCGGGTTTCCGGCAACAAAAGAACTGAATGTGCGGAATGAACTCTATGGAAATGAGTTCTATCACTAAAAATGTCACCACGACCAAAATGCTCAAAAACCATTTGTATTGGACGTGGCACAAAATATCAAACATGTTAACAACATCAAATTTTGCAACACTGTCGTTGAAACACAGTCCAATTCACCTGTGCCGCATTTTTCATGTAAATTCCAGGTTCACAATGTAGCCGAATTCTCCAATGTTTCCGACGTTTCCAGGTTCAGGAAATACGAGTTCATCTCCATGAAAGATTGCAACTGTGCCTCTCTTCGGAAGGCGAATACCATTCAAAAAAGTTCCATTCGTTGACAAATCTAAAATGTACAGAGTTCCTTTCTCGACGTCTAATTCCAACTGCGCATGTGTTCTGGAAATCAATTGGCCTTTCAACACGATGTCGTTGGAAGTGTGTGAACCCAGCATCAGTCGAGGTGTGCCGGCCGAAAGCTGAAAAGAACTTTGGCGCAGTGACGGTACCGTCGGAGACAATAAAAGTTTTGCAGAAACACAAGTCTGTTGCGACAAGAGACCTTGCACTTTTGCTTCGGAAATCCCCCAGTTGCAGTGTGTGATGGCTCGTCGCAAAATTTGTTCAGCTTTCTCAACTTGACTGGCCGTCCCAGAAATCTTTGCATGAGACAGTTCAGCATCCCAATCGAGTTCACTTATCCCGGTGGACTGCAACAACAATTGCCGCGTTTTCGGTGTCATGAAATGTTTGAGCTGCTGTTTTGGCACTTGGACAACTCGCAACACTTGGCCGGAATCTAAATTTGAGAAATTCATCTCTTCTGTCGGAGGTGCTCCAGCACGTAGTTCATTAGCATCATGTGAAAATCGGCACTGGTCGCCCCACAAACAATCATTTTTCAAGAAGTGAGTGCACAGCCTGGCACATCTTGGGTTGGACAATTCTTTGACGACTCCAATCAATGCTGCTGTTTCTTCGAAACTCCGGGGCGTTTTTCTGCGGCTGCTTGAAGTCCTCGTGTTTGGTATGGATCCAGTTGATCCAGTTCCATCTTCAAAACCACGTCTTGGCGAACGGGACATCAAAGAGCTCAAAGATTCACCATGGCCATCTCGTGCTCATGCAGAGTCACTATGGTGCAATGTTTAGGTTGTCTATGCAATTTCACAAATGCAATTGCAGTGCAATTTTCATGGAAAAATGCAAAATTCCACCATCAATTTCATCACATGTTGGCAACATGGTGGGACAAATGCCACAGTTTCCCCCGAAAACCAATGCTTGGAATGGCCACACGATGCCACACGACTGCAATTTGGAACCTGACAAAACATGGCCACCTTAAAATCAGTCCAACATTTCCCGCTACAACAATGTGTAAAGTGTAACTACTGCCCGGTTTCTCCATGCATCAGGCAAAACATTGATTGTCTAAACCATTGAGAATGGACAAACGTCACAAAACAAAAAATCTACAAAACAGCGCGAATCCACGTCCAACAAACCGGAAAAAAATTGGAAAATGGCAACATCTGCATACTAAGGCCATTGAGCTGATTTCGGTTTACGGATGAACTTTTTGCATATAGCAAAAACCTATTTAGCTATATTCCTATAGATTTCATTTATTTGATTTATTTGTATAAAAATCACCTCGGAAAAAACTAAAACTCCGGAAACCATCGCCCCTCAAGGCATTTCAAAAAACACACATGGGCAACATTTTTCCCACCAAAATTCGACTTAAATGATGACCCAAACATGGGAAGAAGAACACAAAGTTGGCGATACTCAAGGGTTTGGGTTGGAAACATATAGGGCCTGAACGGAAACCTCCGAGAAAAACAACATTTGTCATTTGGAGTTACGACTACAGGTTTGTGCGAAGTAAAATGGTGTATGTAAGAATCGGGATGTTTTTTACTATGTACAAACAAATAAACAGCATTTGTTACAATTTTCGACCTGATGCGGTTCAATATTGCACAGCATTGTTCAGTCCAGCTCGTCTGTTTTCTGGGAGGTCAGGCTCACATCAGGCTTGCATGCTCCAACATCTAGTTTAGTCCTCCTATGTGTTTCTTTCTGTTCGAAACTCAAAATCTATGTGAGTTGTTGGTGGTGTTTGTGGTTTTGTAATTCGCAGCGCGCTCTCCATGATCTATATATGTTAGTGGTATATTAGTGGTTTCCCACATATTTTGCCTCTTGGCAAGTCCATATGACAACCTATGTTAGTGGTTTTTGTATGGATTTTGCATTTAATTCTCCACATCCGTTTTAGTAGCCTGAATGAACATTTAATGTTTGGTGAATCTGCCTGGGCTTTGTTTGGTCTATGTTATTGGTCAATCGTTGCAGGAGCTATGTCAGTGATCCTTTGCATGTTCGTGGTTATACACGTTGTGTCTGATTTGGTATGATATTGAAGGTCTATGTTATTGATTCAAACGGGTTTTGCGTCTTGCAGCTCAATCCACAGGGTCTCTGTTTGCGGTATTCATGATGTTTTTTTCTCAACTCCAAATGGGAGTCTATGTTAGTGGTTTTCTATGGGCCTGTATTTTCCACGCTTCAATGTCGAGGTCTATGTTAGCAATTTTGGATGAACCTACACTACCTAAAACTATATAACGATCACCTGGAAGAACAAATTCAAAATTTTAACGAAACTCATCACCCGGCAATTGATATCCATGTTAGGTCCAAAGCACCGCGGACACAATGCAAACCCAGAAAAATAGAACTGACATAGATCCAGAGGTTCTACAATCATGTTTGTGTTCTAGTTGGAGCCCCTGTGCACTGCGCACTCTGGAACTGAACGCTCACACTAACATAGACCTTGAAATACAGTAGCTCTTGGCAACATGCTAGATTGAAATGAAGGACTAATATATTGAAACTTTTCCTTGACCCAAAAGCGTCTGGAATGTACACTTCAGATTTGTGCGTGTTGCACATCAACTGCATCACAACTACATGTCTGTATATATGCTATTGGAGCTGGAATACCGCAGGAG
>Ga0126342_10011977_pt1 | contig 15482 bp, 12 predicted proteins | sample Cyp1metagenome_FD_92528 | JGI IMG/M metagenome (GOLD analysis project Ga0126342, IMG submission 92528) | Coral microbial communities from Lord Howe Island, Old Settlement Bay, Australia - Cyphastrea 1 metagenome | ecosystem: Host-associated > Invertebrates > Cnidaria > Coral ...
ACACACAGACACACAGACACACAGACACACAGACACACAGACACACAGACACACAGACACACAGACACACAGACACACAGACACACAGACACACAGACACACAGACACACAGACAGACAGACATCCAGACATCCAGACATCCAGACATGCAGACATGCAGACATGCAGACATGCAGACAGCCAGACAGCCAGACAGCCAGACAGCCAGACAGCCAGACAGCCAGACAGCCAGACAGCCAGACAGACAGACAGACAGACAGACAAACATATTATAAATATTATAAATATTATAAATATTATACATACTATACATATTATACATATTATACATATTATACATATTATACATATTATACATATTATACATATTATACATATTATACATAGTATACATGTTATACATTATATATATATTTTATACATGTTATACATAGTATATCTATATATGGTCCATTTTTTCATTTTATTTTTTAAAATCATGTCGTTACACGTTTGCTGGCAAGAATATGGCCATTATTTTTATGTGCTAATTAAACACTTGTGGTGTGTGCAACTTTGCGTGTTTCCTATGCAACCTCATCTGAACCTTGTGTGACAACGCATGGTACCCTGTATGTCTGTATTCACCAAGTGAGCTCAAGTATCGTTTGAATGTGGGGCTTCGTAAAATATAAGATGCACGCAGACTTCCGGCATAAGCTAAAACGACATTCATGGAGCAGGAATCAGACGTGCGTGTGTGGGACACCACCATTCACCCACTGTTACAGATGTTTTTTTTCTACAGCTAGGTAGGCTTGGGTAGGTAATGGCTTCGACTGGTTTGTGTTTTTGCAGCATTCTCTGAGGCTGACCTTGCAGCTTTTGCAGCTTGTCAACTCAGGTGACATTCATCATGGGTTTCTTCGTGCAGCTGAACATCTCCAGATGGTGGAACCATAGGCCGGATTTAGTGATTTGGGCGAGTTTGTTTCATATTTGTTTCATGTTTGGCCAATAATTTGGTCAAGAGTTTTTGCTGAAGTATCGCTTCCAAAAATAGAAGTTCTCCGTGCAGGGAGTTCTTGAGGACGCTTCACGGCACCGAAGCTTGGCCTCAATCTTTTACCAACAGACCAACACAGCGAACAGAACATTTATCATGATTTATCCGCTAAATATTGATGTGAAACGCTGTGAATGGAAACATATAATTACAAGATAATTCAGAATGATGCAAAAAACTCAGACACAGTGTGCCTTTCTCAATGGGAGTGGTGGCATGTGACAGCATGATGTCGACACTTGGCGTCGCAGCATGTCAAAATATGTAGTGTTCGTCCTTTCGGGAGCCATGTGGTGAACGATGGTGAGCCACCGCTTTCTATGGCTTTCCGATTTCATCCGATTTCCATACGTAGTTTGCAGCTTTAGATCTTTCAGCATGCTGACAGATTGACAGATGTTCTCTCCTGTCTCTGCAGATCTCTGCATCAAGGTGTTGGATGTTTTGTTGCTGCTGTCAACATCGGGAGCCACACAGGCCAGGCTGACTAAGCTGGCCAAACTGACCAAGCTGGCCAAGCTGCTTGTGTTCTTCTGTTTGTTGGCTAGTTTGTTTGAGTTATGATTTTCTGCTCCGTTGCTTTTGCACGAGCGGTCAGGAGCAGCTGCAGTGTGTGGCACGCCTGGGACTGCTCTCGCAAGCACTTCTTTTTGAAGCTTGGAAACATGAAAGACTCTTAAAAGACTTCTGAAAAGACTCGAAAAAGACTCTTAAGACTCTGAAAAGAACTTCTTTCCAGTTCCTTATGTTCCTTGGCAGGTTCGGTTTGTTTCGGTTTGTTTATTTAGTCCTCAGAATTCACCGGGTCATTCCAGCGTGCCTGGAAAGCCTAGCCCAAGGATGAGTGCCGCGGAACCTTTGAAAATGCTCAGGCAAGTATTTTGAGATATCTTGAGTCTGTCATTTGGACACTGATGAATGAAGTTAGGGGGTTGCGACCTTTGCAACGAATGAAAACGATCTTCAAGTGAGAGTTCTGAGCTGACCACCTCGTCTATAAAGTGTGAAGGGGCAGAGAAGGATGGGAAAGTAAGGAGAAAGGAGAATATAAGCACACAAGCTGCGACAAAAGCTGAGAGCATAGCTCCCATAGCTACTATAGCTGCTTGCAAACATATGAATCTGTATGAATCTGTATGAATCTGTATGAATCTGTATGAAGTATGAATTGAATTGAATTGAGTCATACAGAATCAGAATTTCCCACAATGTCCCAGATGTTTCCAGCTCTTCCCACAGGCCAATGGAGCTGAAGGAGCGATACGCAATTTTGCAATGCCAATTCACGAAATTCAGCACAAATTTGCGCTTTGGGCCTATTTCGACTTCAATATCTTCAATGGTTTTGATTCAGTTGTTTTTTTGAATCTCAGCCGTCTGAGCCGCGTATTTTTGAAGGCTTCTTCCGTTTGTTTTTTTCGTGCTCCATTTCCAGCGCAGGACCCTTCTCAGGACTCGTAAAAATGGGACTTCTCAAAGAGCAGGAGATCCCCTATTTGGCTGATCGGGCGCAGAGACTTGACATGAAATACACGCAGGAGATCCTCAGCGTGCCTTTTTGAATGGACTTAGACTTACAAACTCGGGTTGAAGAGCAATCCAAAATCAGGCTTTGAGGTATAGACAGAAGACATTAGAAGACAGTACTGAGGAGTGCGATCCAGCTTTGAGTCTTTGACTTTCGAGTGCTGTGATTTGTAGACAGTGTAGACGACTCAAGTATTGAGTGTGTGCTCCCTTCCTCGACAAGCTTGGCCTGCTCAGGAAGGCTCAGACAGTTTGGCTTTGGATCGCCTCGTATGTCAAGCTATGGTTGAACGACGACAAGAAGGCCTACAAAATTCAGAAGAGGCGCATAGACTTTTCCGGGAAGTCAAGGGCGAGGGATCAATCTGGATCAATCTGGATCAATTCAGATCAATTCGATGATTTCGGATCAATGCCAAAAATGTTTCTAGCTCGAAGGAATAATTATACAAGATTCTGGCTCCGCCTCACGTTGCGACACAATGATCATGATTCATGATGATTGATCATGATTGATCATGGTTCATACATGTTCATACGATGCATTATGCTCCATTGCAAAGGGAATCCGCAGGCCCTTCTCGCTAATTGTGCAGGTGTTGCAACGGTCGGGCTGCCATCTCCGCAATTCGAACACAGCTGGGAACGCAGCTGCCGTTGCTCGGCGTACAGAGTCACAGAGTCTGTCACAGAGCGAAACACAGATGTCGACAGATGTCGACTGTCAGTGGGAAGACCATGGAAGACAAGTAGATTGCCGCCGTATTTATGGTTGATGTTGATAGCCAAACACTTCCTGCCTTGTCACCTGGCTTGCCAATTGGCAACAAGCTGGCGTCAGGTACACCTACGTCCAATTGAGCCTCGGCTTTCACATGTATGAAGGATCATTTTGGACTGCATCCAACCGGCCACTTCATTATACTTCAGTTTTGGGAAGGGTTTGCAGGGAATTTATCGGAGACGAGCCAAGATGCTTTATCTATCTTTATCTACCTCTATTTAGATTTGGATAATCCTGCACATGGCCTCAGGATTTCTGTCATGGTGCAGTGTAACCATTGCATCATGGGTCTTGGCTGTGGCTATACTGGTGCAGCTGCATTGGTTCTTGGTCACTACGCCTTGCTGGTGGCGCAGATCGCTCAAACGGTTATCGTTCCTGCAACCTTCCAATCTCTTCTTGACGTTTGCGTTTACGTCAGCGATCCGCCCCCAGCTTGCACTGGTGCTGGCATGTGTTGGCAACGGAATGACAGAGCCTTGCTATCTTTGCAACTGAGGTATGGAAGTGACGTTATTGACTTCTCCTTCCTTTCGTACCATTTGGCTCTTGCCAAAGTATGCGAATCCTTCACATCTCCGATCCCACCCGAATTTGAAGCTCGTATTGGACAAAGTGTAGATTCAACATGATTCAACATGATTCAACACCATGTTAGCTGGCACAATCAGCTGCCGCAACAGCTGCAGGGTATGAGAGGGACTCAGTCGAAAGAACTCAGACACCCTGCAATTGAATCTCCTGTTTCTCCACATTTTTCCGGTTGAAGCATGTACTCCTTCTACTTGTCCAACCCATCCTTGATTTCTTGATATTTCTTATGGTTTCTGGATGTTTTTGGCTTTTCTTATTGTTTGTTAATTTTGTTAGCTCGATCAGCTGGTGACCGCTGGAGTTTTGCGAGGCAGCGAAGCAATCGCCTCCGGATGCGAGAAGCCCTGGCTGACAGCGGCAGTGACCGCAGATGAACTCGACAGGACCTGGCACGACCAAAGCGATGTAGAATCATGATGAAACATGTGACAATTAAAAGCATGTCAAACATTCTATATAAAACATTCTAAAACCCAAGTAACACCATGTAACACCCACAAAGATTGGGAAATGTCAAATTCGAAGAACTTCAGTGGCTGCAAGGGTGGCAAATCTCCTCCCTTAGCCTATACTTTTGAGGGAGTCCAGCCCAAAGATATGGCTGGAACGTTCGCAGTCTGACTGTATCACACAGATTCACACGGTTGCAAGTTCAGACAGTTCAGATTTAAATATTTTGATATTGCAGAACCGCCCGACAGTTTTGGGTTTTGGAACTGCGCGTGCAAAATGCGAAGCAAAACAATTGGAGTACAAGCATCTACAACTAGCATCTACACCTATGATATCCTACGACCTTAGTGGTTCAGTGATGTTCAGTCTGAAATAGCCGAAAAAAATGCAAAATGGTCTCTCAGGCGGCGATTGCAACCTGTTGGATGGCTTTTGACGTATCGAGGCTTGCAAGTCATCACTGAATGATCATATTTAAACATATTTAAACACATTAAATCTTGCCATCCAACCAAGCTCTTGAAAGAGATACAGGTTGCCTAACTTGGCTCTACTTGTCAGGCCTTGTCAAGCACGTTACGGTCTCAAGCCTGAGGACCCTTGGATTCTCAAGAGGCCGTGCCAGATAGATCAGCGTTGACACATTTGCAGACCTAGATCGAAGGTGTTGTGTGATTGCGTTGTGGCGAACACAGCGCTGCTACAGTTGTAGCATGTGGTAGCTTGAGACCTATGACGGACTAGCTCGAACTCAAGATCAAGCTGTATTTCAAGATTCAGAGCAAAGACACGCAAGCACAGCACACCGGTGAAAGTTGTCCCAGGGGAACAGGTACTCTAGCTTTTTCGATCTTTTTGGATCTTTTTCCTTTTTTGCTCTTTTTTGCCTCTTGAGGAGATCAGACAAGTCAGTGAGGAGTTGTCGAACGCATGGAAGGCGTTTTGAAGCTGTCGGGGTTCACATGTAATAAAAAGTCACTGCAGGGCTTTTGCGTGCCAAAAAAACTTATATATTTTCTTCGAGAGCTCTCTTTTGAGCAAGCCCTTGCGACGTCAGGTTCTGGGAAAGTCCACTGCAGCTGGCGACTTTCGTCCATCAAACGAATGGCGTCGTTTGCAAGCCAGATTGGAAGGCTTGAAGGTGCCAAGGGATGCCAAGGGTGTGTAGAACTGAAACGAACTAAACAAAGGTTTCTCAATGCATGACACTGATCCAGTGAAATACATTGAAGTGTCATGCTGCCTCTGCTCCAGGACCAGTTGCCCAGGGATCTTCGAAATTCAGTGGAAGCCTTTGTCAGCTACTGAGTTCAAGGGCATGGAATGACATAGGTATTCTGGCTGTAAAGACTTTCCGGCGTCACAAGCAGCTTGTAACTGTCTTTTGGAGAGTCCGTCACCTCATCACCTCGTCATCATTTTTCAGAATAACACTGGACAGGCTTGGAGTATCTTGGAGTTTTAGCAGTAGAAGATATCCAGACTCATGTTGCTTCACTGTCCGCTGAAAAAAGCTTCACAGAAAGCCATCCAAAACCAAGGTCTCGAAAGGACCCGGCCTCAGTATGGCGAGTTACGCCAGTTACGCTGTTTGAACTTGTCTGAGAAGTATTGCAGCTCCGCGTCTTGCGGCCCTTTGTCGCTTTTGGGAGGCCCTGTCAGAAGCTCTGCGAAGGCAAGCTCTGCTTCGGTCTCAAAGCTGTCAGATGGATCTGAGACGCGCTAGGTTGTTTGATTTGAATTTTGCAAAGCCTTTGTTTCTTAGATTCTTATCAACATGACCAAGCCATCGATGTTCCAAAATCATGAACAAGAGTACTGTACTTGCTAGATCTTGCTAGTCCACATGTGCTGTACCCTTGCAGATTGCCAGGAAAGCCCCCACTCAAGATGGCTCAAGTCTAGTGAGCATACAATCATTCTGCTCGCTGTCAGCAGGTTGGAACAGCGGTCGACTACATTTCCTGGGCAGTGACAGACACAGACTGGCAGTTTCAAGGTAGTCTTGGTGTCTTGTAGATGGCCAAGTCATGCCAAATTTGAGTCTGAGGTTGTTGAAATGAGAGGACAGCAATGCCATGCAAACAAAGGTCTGGATGATCTTGGATTTTTTGGAAGATAATGATAGGGGGAACACATCTGAAATCAAATGATGAAATGACGAAACATGAAGAAAAGGAGTATATAATATACATTGTATATACGGTATAGAATCTGTATAGAATCTGTATAGAATCTGTATAAACTTATTATAAATTCTAGATCATCCACAAGATTTGACTGTCAGATCTGTCAGATCTGTCTCTGACATTGCTGAGGTTCTTGCCATCTTCCTCCTGGCCTTGTCCAGTGAAGACGGCATTGGGCTCCTGAGGCTCCGTCTCCCCGGTCTCCCCAGATGAAGCTGCCACGATTTGAGCATTTTGAGCCATGGCCATTGCATCAGGTTCCACGTTGTCCCAGAAGCCTGGCAGTCCGTAGTGAAGGATCCTGGGATGTGACTGGGAGGAGAGTGAGGGCTTGTCATATTTCAATCTATAATAATAATAATATATATATATATATAATTATATACATATAATATATGTCATTTCGCATATATTGATCCTCCAGGTCTCTTGTGAAGAAACACGGAGTACTCTACAGTACTTTCTTAAGCAGTACTTCGTGGTTTCCGTTGATGTTTGTACCTGCTACAGGATTGTGAGTATTGTGATGCAATCACTTGACCTTGACTGCAACTTATCAGCGGAGAGATGTGGGGAGTGCAAAGAATTTTAAGTCAACACTTTGGCGAAAAGAAAAAAGAAGAAACCCTTTGATAAATTTGATACCCTCATATCACATCATATCACTATGTATCCCTTTGTCAGGACATGCTGCAGCAGCGAGCCTTGCGAGTGGAGGCCTCGCTTCACTGTGGCGGAACCGAAAACGGACAGCTGTCCCGTACTTTGATTGAGGATGTGAGTGCTTGGCATGATGATTTTGCGTGTTTCTTCATTTCAAACGGCAGAATTTCGGCAGAATGTGGTGGTTGACCTTCACATTAAAGCAACAAGCGCAGATGATACTCGTAGATTCTCCGATTCTCATCGGAATGATTTGTGCTGTCAGTGCAATCTGGAGGAACTTCTGGCAAGGCACGACCGTCCTCAAGTTGAAGTTGCCTGGTGCTCAAACTAGACTGGATGGGATCCGATCATTAAACGTTGAACATGGTGGAAAAAACTGAACTTTATTTCCTGTTTGCATATTGGCAAGTCCATGCAACTCCATGTGCAGCCGTTTTTGCAGACGTCAAGAAGCTGGAAACTTGACAAGCTGGATACCGAGGAGTCACCAAGAATCGGCTGGGAAGCCCCGGCAGAGTACTTGCAGGTGCAGGAGGTACAGCTGTGCACAGTGTTTGTTTGCTGCCTCAAATAAAGCAGCTGTTTTAGAAGATTTAGAAGGAATGATAAAGCATTTGGATTATTCACGCATTTCTCGCAAAGTTAATCTGTGCCAGGGTCCATTATTCCGAGGGAATGGTCCAGCATGATCGAGTTCAGGCCTGGACAATACATGAAATTACTGTGTTTATCAAAAGTATTTGCTGACGTGTCGCAGAAACTTGTTTGACATGGATAGATTCATCTACGCTGGATGGATGATAGATGTATCATGATGTATCTAGATCACAATCATCACAATCTGGAGTGTTTATATACATTTTATATATACATTTTATATACCTCCAAGTGACATAAGTGACCAAGGCCATGAGTTGGACCCTGACGGATCTGACAGAGCTCTGAGTCACTGGCAGTATCTCTTCACTCTTCCATTGTACATAAGAATTGGTTGTCGAGATCAATGGACACCGTTGCACAAGCTGATCTTGGGTCCCACACAAGGGGACTGGGGACAGTGTTCCATTCAATCGCCACTGCTGATACATCTGATACAAACTGCACACTTGAGTCACAGAGGTAAAAAAGAGGTGTGGGTCCTGCACGGTTTCCTCGGAACTCAGAACTTTGGATCTTTCTGCTTGGCTTTGATACTAGAATTATTGTGCCAAATTTGCAAACGTTTTGATTCAAGCTTGCTGCTCAAAGCGATGCCCAAAGCGGAACTTCAGAGGCATCACTGCTTCAACTTATCTTTTCCTGGGCGTGGTTATTTCATGTTATTTCTTCATTTTCTGTCGTCAAGCAGAGTCAAGCAGTTTGAATCGCGCTATCCATGGAGGCTGCTTGATTCCAGACCCAGACGCCTTGTGGTAGATCCATCCAATCCAGGAGTCACGGGATAGAGATGATAGAGGGAGAGAGAGGTTTTTTTTGAGTCAGCTGATTTGAAAACAAAGCGCGCGCGCACCAAGACCGGCCTTAGGGACTTGGGGCCTAGTGTTGTCTGCTGATAAGTGTTAATCTGACACACAAATCGAGCAAACAAAGGCGCTTCGGGATGCACGATCGACCGGTGGACGTCAGAATGATGACAAAAGGCAATCACAAAATATCACAAAGCAATCATAATGGACATGTTAGACTGGTCAAGTAAGTCAAACAAAATAGAATATTAAGTACTATCGAGTCCTTGGAATGAAGGCACCATGTAGTGGAACCATGTGGAAACAGTATACACGGAGTGCCAACCAGATCCAACAATTCGTGGTCCACAAATGTCGCACATGTATGCAAAGTTGCATAGCGGCATAGCGTAAATTGCAAGAAGCTCGTGCGAGGCTTTCTGAACTCTGACACTTTTCCATCTTTTCTGCGGGAGTTTGGCATCTTCAGCGATTGGGCTCACCATTGCTTCGAGTTTTGCTGTCACACACACAACCCATCCTGGTGCAGACCCAACTAGAAGCGATGGATTCTTGCGGACTCTGCCTGTTAGTCGAAAAGCATGACAGCTGCGCTGGATCGCGATGGAACATATTTCAATCAAAATCAAACCAAATCAAACCAAATAGTTTTCGAGATTGATGCGACTTAACATTCCTGCCAGCCTTCTGATCGAGGGTGTCGCTAAAGGCTTGCCATTTGAGAAATCCACCAGATTAAAACTGTTAGCATAAGCAACAGATTAAAATCCGACTCAGAAACTCCGAAACATCGTTTCTGAAGCAGAAGTCAATCGTTGGCAACGCTCCGTGGCCAATGGGAACGGATTCCAAGCCAGGCGCCATTGCACAAAGGAAATGCTCACCAACGACCAACGCAACGTCCTTTTCCCCGCGATCTGAGAACCTGTCAACCCGGAGACGCTTTCAACATCTTTCAACTTGCTCGTGGGATCTCGTGGGTCTTTTGATTCGGTGAGAAATGACTTGTGTGCTTTCTTTCACTTCTCGGCTGCTCCGCTGTCTTGTTCATTGATTATATTGATTGCAACATCGATGCATTTGCAATCTCTACTTAGCATAGTGTATAGGTATCTCACGGGTAGCGCTTGTGTGCATACGCAAGAGCATTTCCCATTTCATTCGTTCGGTTTATGGGTGTTGTGATGTGTTGTGTACAGATTGATCAAGATATATTGGCGCACGCTGCGATAGTAAACTTGCGGCTTGTGCGTGCGCACCTTCTATGGGGGTATCAGTGCATCGGTGTTGGGGTGCTTTGTAGATCTTGTAGGTCTCGATTGGAAGTGCTTTGTCGAGTCATGGCGTAGCTGAATCAAGGTCTGTGCAGAAACCACACGCACACACGCACCTACGCACACATATATATATTATATATTTAATATATATATTTAATATATATTTAATATATATATAATTATTTCGTACATACATACATACATACATACATGCATATACATAAATACAATACATTGCATTGCATTGCATTACATAACATTACATAAATACATATACCTGTATATAGGGGATCGGGATTATACATACTTATTGATACAACTATTTCAATATATTTCAATTTCAATTTGTGTACTCTGCACAAGACTCCCAGTTTCACAATAGTCCACGGAATTGCCGTCCGGAAGAACACACCTGTCGCACAGCACTGTTCAACTGGACTGGTGTGCAAAAATGGCACATAGAACTGCCTGCGAGGCCAAGAGAATATGTTTTAACAAATGGTCTTGCGATGTCTTGCGCAGGTCCCTTTCAAAGTTTTCGGTCAAATCTTATAGCCGGAACTGGAAACATGGCCTAGATGTGGCATCCCTAAAAACTGAAGGGTGGGCATTGCTGCTTTGATTTGCTGGTTTTTTAAAACATGCGCGTACTCCGATTTGAACATGATACTCAATCACAACCAGTTGTTGGACGTGCAGGTCAAACTTCAGAAAATCAACTGAAACAGCAAGTCAGGCCCAAGGGTCTACAAGGAGCATAGCAATAAAATACACGAACATGGACCGCAGACAGCAAAGGGTAGTTCTGTTTTCTTGCTTGTTCTAGTAACTGGGCTACGCACCCTTCGCCAAAAAAGCGGTTGGCATCAGCGTGAAGAAAAAATGCGTCACAAGACAAGATCAAGGCGAGACTTCGAACCAAAATGTTGCTGGGCATACGCCGCAAATCAAGTGAAACAATTGGGAGAAAAGCTGGTGAAGACTTCGGAAACAATCTCGGAACCTCATCCACTTCAATCTTTAAACCACCTGGCAGAATGACCCCTGCTGGATCTCAGCATGTACTGGTACTACAAATCTGTGCTCATTTCCATGGCGCATGTTACTTGCAGCTATGTGCATGATTGACGTTGACCTTGCCGCACTTTGTTTTCTGAACATGTTGGATATGTTGGGTGTGAACGAACCATTTGTTCCAGGTGCTGAAACTCAGTACGTTTTTTTTGTCGTAGGTCCCGGGTGCGGTCTAATTTTTGGGAAAGGCAATGCATGGCGCAGGTGGTGTCTTGCAATACAACTTTTTTTGTTTTTTTGTACGTTCAGGGTTCTGTGTAATAGATAGTAGCGCAATACATGCTGATATTCGCAATTAGGTGGTGAAGGCCCAATTCTTGACAACCAGGGTCCCAACAAGAAAGGCCAGAAAAAGCATTTTTTTTGCCGTAACCTTTGGATGATGCGCCATGCTGATTTTCCACTTTCAATGAGAACTTGTTGCCAAACCAAAACAAAAACATCGGCATTCCAATATATAAGACTTTTTTCCCCTCTGACTCCTTCAATGCGCGGCGCCGCATGTTGTTTATTGGTGTTTATTGTTGTTTTGTCCTCCTTACGGCTGATGCATTGAATTTCACATTTGAGAGCGCGTAGCGGCTGGCCGTTTGATTTTGAACAAAATTGACAAAAACAATTGGAAAAAAAGTGTTGTCCCGCCAGGTGTACCAAGTGTGGCATGTGTGTACGCACGGCGCGCGCGCTGAAAATCGGGTATTTCCCTTTGTCATTGTGGCCACTGTGCGGGCGTGATTTTTCCGGCAAACGAACACGAATTCCAAAGACGGTTTCCGAAAACGTACTCCCCGAAGACGACTTCTTCTCGGAAGACGCCTGGCACCCTGAAGACGAATTCAGAAGACGCATTCAGCGAAGATGAATCGCACCCCGAAGGCAAATTTAGTTCCGCCCCGGACACGAAGACGCATCCCCCGAAGACGGTTTGCTTTCTGAAGGGGAACTAACGCCCCGAAGATGCATTCTTAGAAGACGATTTCCCGTCCGAAAACGAATATTTTTTAAAAAAAAATCTGAAAACCGGCGTCTCCCGTGAAGACGAGTTATGCCCCGACGACGAAATCCGAAAATGCATTTCCCGAAGGCGAAACCCGCCCCGAAGACACTTTCCGAACATTAATGCCGTCTGGGCGATGTATTATTTCCCCTTGACAACGAATGCGGAAAACAACAGTTCCTGCAGTTTCAGCGGTTTCCGTTTGTTCAACGGGAGGGCGTGTAAGAATGAGATGTCACAAACACCCGGAAAATAGTGAGAACGTGAGCGATTGATGAAAATTGACAGGTAAGTTGTCAAAAAATAAGACCGTCAAAACATAAAATTCGGTTGGGGTCACGAACCAGTAATCAATGTTCTGATTGCAGCTACTGTATCGGATGAGGGTTCATAGGGTCATCATTAGACAATGTTTTCATCATTTGCCCTGTGGCGCGATATAGACCATAGAGTGTCATTCAAATCACCATCACTTGGTCGAGGCCCCGTAAAAAATTGACCTGTTAAGTTTCAAAATGCAAAGGGTGTAAAACATATTCTGATTCTATCACCGTTGGGTATTGTTTTATGTTTTGGGTTGGCTTGGGCGCTTGGGCCCGGCATTTGTAGAACAGATGGATCCCAGACCACAAAGATCAAACTGTGCAATGTCATCAATGTTTCAGCAAGACGGTAACGTAGCATTTTGTTGGCGAAATTGCGAATGGGTGAAAGGCTCACTGATTTTGATTGTTGGTTACTGCTATAGGTAAAGTAATATTTTAGATTTAACGCATGTGTCCAAACTCGACTTCAAAGAAGGGTTGTGTTCACCGTTTACAGTTTAGGAGGTACAGAGTTGACCCAGGTTCCATCTGGTCTAGCGGTGATTTCCTCATAACTTGACCAGCCGCACGGTTTTGCATCATTCAAGTTTCTGACCTATCATCTTCGGACAGTAACGTGTCGGCTTGGCATGGCTGTGAAACAGCTGGCAGCCGCCCACCAGTCGAAGCAACCCCCCCTTCGAAGGTAAAGCGAGGCGATGAAAGAATGCCAGAAACGGATGGTCAAAATAAAAAGTCAGAAATGCATCCCCCTTACCATTTCCACTATTAACTAGTTAGATTAAAGTAGGGTGAACACGTGCTGGATACCATCCCCTGTTGAGGAGAGAATCCATGCAACAAAAATGAAACCGTTCCCAGGATTTTGTAGTCAGCGAGCACGCGCTGCATCTTGTAGCGGCTTTTCATTTTTTAAATTTAGCACTTGAAAATTGGAAATGATTTCCACCTTTTTAACCTTGGTTTTGCGAGGGGGTGCAGGGAAATTCTAATTTACAATAAACGGTGGGGGGGTGTGGCGAATTGTAAGTTACATTTTAGCAACCCCCCCTCCCCAAATTTTGCATTTGCTTGCTAGATTTGGTAAAGGCATACCTGAAGGAGCGCAGCTTGCAGCCGACACAACCTTGGTGTCTCCACCCACCAGTGCTGGGCAGCCAAGACGACGAGCTGGGCGGTATGCAAGGGCAGCATTACACGAAGCAAGGCAAGCAAAGGAACGGGTTTACCTGGAACTGCAAGGCACACGGCGGTGCCGTTTGGTCGTCCTCGCCATTGAACTTGGGGGGAGGTGGAGTCCAGAAGCCGCTTACTTCATCCGATCCCTGGCCCACACAAAACCGCGAGCAACCCCACCCCATCTCCGACAAGCCACCATCACAACCCTCATGGCACGATGGACGGTTTCCCTCACCCATGCTGCTATGCATGCTAATGCCGCATCCCTGCTATCCATGCCGTGTGAAGGAGCCATCACAGGGGAAGACGCCCCCCCGCTCCTTAGAGAACTTCTAGCCCAACACCCGGAGGCTGCCCCTGCCCCCAGTCGATTGCCAGGGCCATGATTTGACCTTTCCGTCTGGACTTTCCTTCTTGGATTTTCCTCGTTGGATTTCGCTATCTTGGATTCCGGCGCGATGGCTTTGGGGCAACAGTGAGAGACCTGCAGCTGCAAAAAGGTCACAGTGTGCATGTGGTTTTGCAGGCTTTTGGAAACATCCCCTGCAGCTACTTGGGGCAGAGGGTTCCATAGATCATATCTTAAACATATCAATAAAAATGGAAAAATATAGCTAAGTCATACCTAAATCAATTTTAAATCATATTCCAATGAATTCAAAATAAACGACGTGTTGAAAGAAAACTTTGATTTCCACCATTTACACAACACATACCCACCATTAGGTGCCATGGGGGAAATTAAAAGTTAGTTATGAAAATTCAGGCTGACAAGCAAAAACATTTTTGCAGGGACATCCAGCGCAGAGGCTTTTCAACTTTACATTATATGACCTGAAACCTGAAAAAAACTATCATATATCTATATCAAGTTTCATAACATATCAAAAGATGGAAGGCCCGGCCACCCACACCGGCCCAGATGGCGAAACCACCCCCTTGAGCACCCTCCTCCAGCACTGCCCCCCCACCCCCCGCCCCAGGCATCCCGCCTCTCTCTACGACCTTGAGGGGGCACCCCTGGCATTGGACTTACCCCGGCACTTGGTCAGCAGAAGCTGTGCGTGCGACTCCGGACCCCCCCCTTTAGACTTTCATGCGGCAAAAAGGAGCGTGCGGGCGAAAAAAAAAATGCTATATGATACAATGAAAACATAAACTATTTAAAACATATCTTAACCATACCAACAAAATATCTAAAAACATATCTACATCATACCTAAATCAATTTTAAATCATAGGCAAAATGCATTCCAAATACACGGCGTGTTAAAAGAAACATATGATTTCGACCATATACACAAAACACATACCCACCATTAGGTGCCATGGGGGAAATTAAAATGCAGTTGGGAAATTTCAAGCTGACAAACATAGGTATTTTGCAGGGACATCCAGCGCAGAGGCTTTTCAACTTTACATAGATATTGCCTGAAACCTGACCACACTATCATATAGCGATAAAAAATTGCATAACATATTAAAAGATACCATGTGACGCAATGAAATACCATAAGCTATTTAAACCATGTCTTAAACACACCCACAAAATATTTAAAAACATATCTAAATCACACCGAAACCATATCTAAATAATATTCGAACTACATCAAAAATGCTCAGCGCGTTGAGAGAAAAAAAGTGTTATAGCATATCAAAAATTCGGTGGAAATATTAAGTGGCCGTAGCAAACACAAATACTTGGGCAAAACATTGGTGGGTGATCGTCGTCATCGAGCTGAAGTTGAATTAGGCCACAGGCTGCAGGTTACATGGGCGAAGTTTCACAAACACAGGCATGTGTTAACCAACAAGCACGTCGCATTGAAATTGCGGCTCCAATTCTTCGATTCGGTTTTGTCTCCAACAGTTTTATTTGGTTTGGCCACGCTGCCACTCTCTAAG
>Ga0126342_10011978_pt1 | contig 15481 bp, 6 predicted proteins | sample Cyp1metagenome_FD_92528 | JGI IMG/M metagenome (GOLD analysis project Ga0126342, IMG submission 92528) | Coral microbial communities from Lord Howe Island, Old Settlement Bay, Australia - Cyphastrea 1 metagenome | ecosystem: Host-associated > Invertebrates > Cnidaria > Coral ...
GTGAGAGAAGATGTGAAGATGAGCAGATGTGAAGATGAGTAGATGTGAAGATGAGAAGGTGTGAAGATGAGAAGGTGAGATACAGACCCCCACTATTGGAAGAACCCTGCGCTCAGACGCTCTTGGGAACCAAAAAAATATGTCTCAACATAGGGTCGCCCGCATTTTCCGGGTTCATCACCATTTTCAGGCAGACCTAAATATATCATAATATATAACAGTGTTGGTGAAATAATGTGAAATATAACCTTGTGATTCCTAATGAATAATTGTCCACACCGCCATCTACAGATGATGTTCAATGTTACCCTCCTTTACACCAACATAGATATGGAAAACCTACCATTTGTAGATCCTTTTCCGCTTTCGCCAATGGTTTTCCCACAAAAAAAAAAACCGATGATTTTCTTGAATTTCCACTCCCAAATCTCCTTCTCCTAAGGCACCCATCATCTCCCAACTGTAGGGCGCAGCGCTCCGCTGCCAGCTGCGCGGCGCGGCCAAGGCGCACTCTGGGGAGCTCCAGTGCCAGCAGCAGTGGCCGCGTTGGCCCACCAGAGCCTGGGTCCAGCGGGGTATTCATTGGTCCATGGGTTTTAGTTGTTGATGATCCATTGTATTAATTACATCCATGGCCACCATAAACATCCATTGTTCATAGGTTCTGTTTTATGTACTACACGTTCTTCATAATTGTTGTTTTGTGTGCAAGTTATAGTTGTCTATAGTTTTTCTGCTAGCATTTGGATAGGCAATAAAAAACCATCCATTCTTGGTATCTTTAGTTGTGAGCTATTCACAAATGGTGAACAATGTTGGTTTTACAGCGAGAATGATCAAACATGTTTGGGATAGGTTATATGCAGTTCCACCTCATAATCTCATCTAATCTGCATCCATGGCAAATTTGAGATACCCTTGAAACCTTCCAAACCCTCCCAACTTCCATTGAAGTATGTTTTTCAAGTAAAACCATCCCCTGGTTTAGTATCCATATGGGTGGTTTTAAGAGTTTTAAGATGTTTTGAGTACTAGGGGCGGGGCAACAAAGGATAGAGCATGGCACCCAGCTTCCTGCAAAAGGTTACGCAATTCAAGGCGGACACAAGATGACACAAGTCATGGTTCCTGGCCCAAGAATGCGCTCAGGAGTGCGTTGCTGTGTTCAAATTTTCATCTATGACACACACCAAAAACAGAAGGGAATCAGACCCATCACCTGAAATCTGTTCCGCAATTCAGGCGTGGGCGTGTGTGTGTGTGTGTAAAAAAATACATATATATATACATATATGTGTGAATGCTCGTGTTGATATGTTCATGTGTGTGCGTGCAACATTAACAAATTAATTTAATACAGTATACATAGACATTGCGTACCAATGACCAATGTGTAAAATAATATATATATATAGTGCATCAATGTATATTTATATGATATAAAAAATATGGATGTATAATTCTAAATAATGGAAACAACAATGAAATAAACAATGCATAACATGCACAAATGTAATTATACAATATCATTTACACACACCTAATCATATAATATATATGATATATAATATATGATATAATATAATATAATATAATATAATAATAATCATAATCATAATAATAATAATAATAATATCAAGTAGCATAACATTCAGTTACTCTCTAGAGTCTAGACCACTTCAGCACTTGCCAACATTCACAACCGGAAAACCTACACAAGCTGCTGCCGCCAAGGCTCTCAACATCACGAGCTCAAAATCATCCAAGCCGCGCGCGCTGCCGCGCAAGGAGCATACAGAACCCCCTCCATGGGACTGCGTGGCCAAAGGGCAGAGTACCAAAATCCGGCCATCCAACTGCGCCAAAACAAACGAAGTCTCCTGGATCAGTCTGGATCAGTCTGGATGTGGATTGAACATGGAAGAGTTCTATAGTCCAAAAAAAATGGACAGCAACAATACAAGAAATAAACAGCTGCTAGGTGGTTTCACAAAGGGTCATGGTATTGAGTTTCTTCTGGAGGGTTGGAGTTTTCACATCAGCTTTTGGTGGCTAAAGAGTCGTGGGCCCGTGAACTCCCCCGGTGATGCGGAGGAAGAACGTGATGGCACGAGTCGTGTAGGCCGAGATCTGAAGATACGGCGATTCTAAAGGGTGGCCACGACCAACGGGTATATTTCCTGTCTCATTATAGGCAACTCCTATCATCTGCCCCTTCTTTTGCACCATTCACTCGCTTCGATCCATTTCCCCTGCGCTCTGGCACCCGTCACCCCGGGCCGGCATCGCCTGTGGTAACTCGGAAAGCTTCTGGAGCACTTTCGGTGCCGTCCAGCAGGGCTTAAAGCGATACAGGGCCAGCAACCGCTCCACGCCACGGTCGGGGAACAACTCAAAACTCAGCTCCTTCAAAGGGCTGCCTGGGAATGGTCAGGCAGTGCGTCTGTGGACCACCAACGTTTAAAATAGTTCAATCTTCTGAGGAGAAAAGCAAGAAAGAGGAATGCATAATATGCATAATTACATATGTATTATACATATATAATATATATTCAATGTAAAAACATGTGTGCACACAAATATGTATGTATGTATGTATGTAATGTAATGTAAATGTACATGTAAATGTAATTGCAAATGCAAATGTAATGTAATGCAATGTAATGTAATGTATGTATGTATGTATATATAGACAGATAGATTCAACAAAATAAATGCATATCCATTTAGTATCATTTATTTAAAATGGATTTAAAGATGGCTTGAACTTGCCACCTTGCATGGAATTGGCCGCTCCCATGCGGAACGCTTGTCACTATGGTGGCTTACAACATATAGCCTTGATCCACTGCAATTGGAAATCTCCAGAAAACCACCGAAACGGAAGACACATCCGTCCTTTAAAAACGTATTCTGAAAACCAATGATTTTTGTGAGTGCCCAAGCTTACCAGCGATGGATGGAAAAGGGGTGGTATCAAAAGCCAGATCCCAAAAAAGATGTTAGCAAGTGGACCTAACATGGCCCAACCCCTTTTCATATCTTCGGTCGTGGTGAATTTCTGATGCAGGACCACTTGAATCCATTTGGTGCATCACTTGTTTGAGGCGCATTAGCCGGTTGAGAAGGTGGTATAGTGAAATATGATGAAATATGATGCTTTTCATCATTGCAATCCTCTCCCCAACGGTGATCTCTTTTTATTATTAGGAAGTATTTTGTACTAGGGCGCCCTTAATATTCAATGAAAAACCCTACCTAGTAAAACAAGTAACAAAAAACTCGATTTCAATTTTGATTAAACCCCAGGAAAATCTAGATAAAATATTGCCAAAAACTGGATTTCGAAGCTTCCCCCTAATATTCCAATATAAAAATAAAACTTGTGAGATGGGACCCTAATAAAAAACCTCCATGTGGCAATCTATTTTGATTGATAGGGGGTTGAACCCATTGTTTCGCCATCCTGTTCTCCTATTGATTCTCAATTACCACAATTAAGAATCCAATTGTGCCCACCGAAAAAAAACGGAAAGTGCCACACCAATTCATTTTTTATTTGGGGTAGTTTTTAGTAATAGGAAGAAGGGATTAGTAACCCTCACCAAAGGCACCGTCTATATACCTACCAAACTTTGGAACTATTAAGAACAGTATTCTTTTTCTGTCTTCTGGGGCCCTGGGGGGGTGGTTATTTTTTGTTCCACCTTAACCAACCATCATTGCTACCAGAGAGCTCTCACCGCCCTTCCATTGCACCAGCGTCTCGGTGCACCGATGTCCGTCCACCAGAAACTCGCTGCGATGGACGTCGAGGAGTCCGCCGTCGTTCCGAGGTGTCAGAGTCCAAGCCATGGTGGTGAAGATAGGATGGTTTTGCACAGTATCATATCTGAGAGATTCTGAGAGTTGGCTTATATACATACATATGTATATAATTACATATACATATATATATACTGTATATATATATATATACTGCGTATATATATATATATATTTTTTTTTCTCTCTGGCACATTGTAGCGTTCTGCTGCGGCCATCATGCTGTGCAAATTCGAAACCTGGCTGGCTCATCCATGTGCGAAGTCAGCACCCACGTAATCGCCAAAATCCTGGCAGCTCATGTCTTTACACTGCTGCAGGAAGGCTTCAGGCACCTCATGTGCCGGGGTCTGCTTGCAAGAGTCAAAGGACCGGATGAAAGCTTCAGCCATGCTTTTGCAAAATGCCGGAGCATACTCCTTGAGAATCGTGGTCTTCCAATGCCCCGACTGGTCTTTCCCAATCGCTTGAGCCTTCGGTAGCTCACGGCGGACACGATTCCTGTGCAAGTCAAGGATGAGCTCTGGCATGTTGACAACTAATAAATGTGTGGGCTTCGGGGCAAATGAGCCCATAAGCCCCTGTGCAAATCGAATTTTCTGTACATGGTCCATGGCCAGCAAAGTGCGAACCAATGGGAGGCGCCAAATGGAGGCCTTCTCAGGAGCGTCTTCTGGTTCTGCAGGATGCTCAAGAATCCCGAAGCCATCGCAGAGAGCAAGCTCCAAAATTGCCCAAAGAGCGAAGCAGAGAAGAGTGTTACCCATGATGAGTTGGAGAGCTTCACGTAGAGTGGTCGCGTCGTAGCCCCAAAGGTGGTCCACATCCCGGATGATCCTGGGGCCCTGCTTTTGTGACTCAAGGGCTGGCTGACCTCTGGCCCTCGACCATGTTTCGCAGGGCGGGCCCCCTACAAAGGCTAGCACGTAGCCAGCTTTGATTGCTTCAATCCAATACTCCCTTGTGGCCGGGTTGGATGCGTCGCCCCACTGGGTGTCGACTATGATATCAAGAGATACAACGTGAATCACATAGTCCGGTCGCAGGGCTGCAAACTGCTCCAGGAAGTACTGCACGTCTCCCACCCTGCGTCGACCAGAGTACGCGTGCAAGAGCACACGATGTCGTCCCACCATCCTTGGGCACTTGGCGACACCATACTGTCGAATGTGCTCCTCGATTTCCACACAGCGTTGCTCATGCTCTGACATCGTAATCGGTCTCTTCCTGTGTCCCTCTTGATCCTCCAGGAAGGGCCAATGCGCAGGATCGATCAACTTGTTGAAGGCGTCCCGCAGATTAATCAGGTCAATCTGAAAGACTTCCGCATCGTTCGCCTCAAAGTGATTCACAAAGTGCTGGATCGTCCCGCAAAAATCAGTCCAAGACAAAGCCTGCTGTGCCACAAAGCCTCGGATCGCCTGATTTAAATTCGCCGCCTGAAAATTCTCCGTCACAAACTGCACAATGAAGTCAAAGAATCCTTCATGGTAAACAATGGTATCGCGACGTCTGGGCTCTTGTGGTCGAGGACCCATGGCCTGAAGAGGAGGGAGGACACGATCATGCACCTTCTCCAGTCTCGCATCTGCTTGCGAACCAGCACCTGGCCCAACATCACACGCCATATTTGCACTTTCCAGACCCGTGCGACAACGTTCAGAATAGTACAAATGCGCTTTCATCTTGGAATGCGTGTGGAAGTACTTGAGACAGAATGGGCAGGTGGGGCTATCAAAAAGAGAACGGAGCCTGGAAATTTGTGAGTGCGCTTTGCACATGTGGGCAGCTTCTCCAGCACGTGAGCGGCACTTGATTTGGCATTGAAGACATCCAAAATAACCACTGTTTCCTGGTTCCGGTGAGGCGTCACGACTCATAGCGGGTAGGTCAGGGCATGCCACTGCCAAACGTCTCAACGCTTCAGCATGAAATTGACGTACGTGATGACGTTTGGTTCTCTGCAGGACACTGTGCTCGCAGGCTCTTCTGACCAGCCGTTTCCAGTAACCTGGACTGTTCTGGATCAGCCTCAACCATTGCATGAAATCTTGCCTGGGATCTGGCAAGGACGAGGAGCTTGGGAGTTGCTCCCACATCCATAGCATGGCCTGTTCCACAAGCCCCAACCATTGCGAGTCTTTGGCAAGAAGGGCCCATGCATCGGCAATGTCAGCCTTGACAAGGGTTGCCAAATAGCGCAGTCGGGCTCGATGTAATAGTTCAAGAGGACTGGGCAATGCGACCTTGGTGAGCACTGTCTCATCCTCCATGTGATCTTGTTGGTCTTGTTTTGGTAGCAATCGGCGGTACAATCTGATGATCGCCACATGAAATCTCTTCATTGTTTTCTCGCTCATTGCCACCCATGTGTCGGCACCGTACAAACATTTGCTCAATACGATCATCTGAAAGAGTTCAGCGCGTTTCTTGAGCTCAATGTTGCCGTTGCCGAACAAAATTTTGCGGTGTTGATTGAATGTGGTGTGACCGACCGCAGCTTTGATTTGGACTTCAGCATCTTGATCGCCTGTGTGATGAAGGGTGCAGCCAAGGTGTTTATATCTGCTGACAAGTTGAATGTAGCTGATTCCACCTTCTCGGATGACCGGTAATTGAGTCTCCGCTTGTGGCCCATAGTGTCGCACTCGGAATTTCCGCGACCCAGCTCCCCTAAATGTCAACATCAGCTCTGTCTTCCCTTTGCTTAAATTGGGTTGCATGCAGTGAAAGGGACAGATGTCGAGAAGCTGTCCGGCTATGCACCCGATCTGCGATACCAGGCGTTCTGGTGTGCTCGCCATGGTGCAGATGGCCAGGTCATCCATCCACGTCGGGCCTACAAAAGCCCTTTCGGTGGGCAATGGTGGAAAGCAGCCAAACAACGGCAGGTGGTCATGGTCTGCAAAAGCTGAAATCGCATCAATTTGGCCCATGTAGTGCTCTAATTTCCGGAGAACACATGCCCAAGCAAACCCAAACACCAGGTCGGCCATGCAATCGCCTGGTCGGGTACCAACTGTGGTACGCGAGACATCGGTCTGCCCCTGCATCCAAAAATGTGTACTGGTATGGATTGCTTGGAGGCATCGTCGCTGCTGGTCATTGAATCCCGCTTGCCTTAAGGCAGATGGCTCCTCCAAAAGGTCATAGAGCTGATGAAGGGAGTCGTCAGGAAGGTTCATCTTCTTGGCAAGGAATCCCATAAACTCATCCGAAACTTCCCCGCCAAGTGGAGCTTCGCGAACAATGCGGTAAAATGCTTCTTGAAGATCAAGACACAAAATTGCCATCGACTGACCAACTTCTCGTGCATGCCTTGCAAAAGCTCTCACTTGGTGCAGTGGGAGCTGCACTGGAATCTTTCTCCTTCCTCCAGTCTGCTGGGCTTGCAGGAAGCGCTCATACAACGGTGCATACTTCATTCTGAGCGACCGATGTATGGCTTTTCCCAAGTGATTCGAAATCAAAAGGGAACGATATGATGCACAGTCATCAGCGGGACCACGACCTTTGTATACGGCAGTTAATCTGCCACCCTTGAACTCCAAAGGCTCCTGCCCATGTACACTGACCTTGACCAAATGTGCGTACAAAACCCTTGCGACAGCAGCTGGTTGATGATGACACAATTCACCGGGGATACCATCTGGTCCCCTCGCCTTGCCTTTGGGAATGCGGCGTAGCGCTGCTTCCAGGTCTGTAAGGGATGGGAGGCTGTCAAGTGCACCACAAAAGCTCGCTTGTTGAAAATCATGGAGTTCACTGATCCATTGATTCCGCAGCTGAGCATGCTGCATTCTTTTGCCGCCCTCCATCTGCTGAAAGAAGGTAACCCAAGCATCGAGGGCTTCTTCAGGTCTGTGACAATGTCTTCCATCCTGATCTTTGATGCACGGCAACTGTTGCTTCTTCACTTTTTTCGGATTGGTGGGCCCTACAAACTTGCGCAGTTTCTGTAGAACTTCAGATGCCGACGTGCTTGTATTAATTTGATCGAGCTGCTCCTTGAGATTCCTCTGTTTTGCCGTTCTCAGCTTGCTCCGCATCTCTCGGCAGGTTGTAAATAACCTCACAAAGGAAGAAATAGCATGGCATCGAAGAGTTTGATCATACTGGAGCTCCTCGTCATGGCATTCCATGAGCTTGCCTGTTTTCCATGCACTGAAGCAAGCGGCCACAGCTGTGAAAGTCAGGCGTTTTTTGATCAATTTGTGCTTCTTTTTGAGACTGAGCTTGCGCTGCCGTAATTGCCAGATCTCCTCATCAATATATGGCTTCTTGGCAGAGTCATGTCTCCGTGTCTTGTGCTGGTCCAGTATCGTGTGCAGCTGAGCAGTCATCGCCTGCGTATGAGCTTCAACATCGTCGTGCCATGAAGACTTGCACGAGTCCAAGATTTTGAGATGGACACATTCATCCGGTACATAGTCTTCAGATCTTCGAAGCTGTTGAGCAGTAGGCCGCTTCTTCTGATAGAAATTGGATGCACTCCATTGCATTTGCAAGGCCACAGCATGATGATCTTCATGGACATTGGCTAAATCAAATTCCTTCAATGTCTCAGAATGTGTGCAGCGACCTTTCCATGCTTGGGGAATGGCAACATAATCAATGCAATGGGACGTCAGACCAGATACACTCGTCCAAGTCGCATGATCACCTTGGTGCACCTCTGTGGTGGCTGGCAGACATAACTCAAACTTCTGCAATAGGCGGCGAAAGTCAGCCGTGTTGGGCGTGGTGGCAAAGCCTGCTTGATGCACTACCAGACCATCAGGCTCTCCTGGTGCACAATTGGCATCGATCATCATGAACATCGGCATTCCATCCATGTGTTCAGTGAGCATCGCTTCGATTTGGTTCCACCAGCCGTGACGATTGGCGGCTGAGTGTCCACTGTGTGGGGCCTGTAAGGCTATCAGCCAGAAGGCCCAAGATCCAGCTTCATATCGAACAAGGAGACATCTTTCATTGGCACTGACTACCTGAAAATGGGACTTCTGGAAGAATGAACCACGTCCACGATGGTCATGAGCATATGGACAATCAAGGTCAATCCAAATTTCGATGCCACCATGGCCATGATCGTGGCCACTGCAAAGTCGCAGGATGTTGCCGTTACATGACATGCCCCGTTCAGAACGGGCCTCCTGGATGGCCATGCAATTGAGTCGAAACATCCTCATTTGCTCTTGAAGATAGTGTAGTTTGCCTGCATGTCCACTTGGTCCTCGATAGAGTGACTGGACATTTGCCGTCGCTAAGCTGAGGCAGAACTGCATCTTGCACTCCTTGCTCTGGTTGGGCCCAGGGGAACTTTCATGCGCATCAGTTGGGCATGGCAATGTGGGCACAACGACATCAAGAGATCCATCATGCCATCTTGGCATGCCGTATTTGGCACCAAAGGCCGTCCACAACTGACAAATTTTGGCATGCCAGGTCGGCAGGTGTAGCTGTTGCCGTCGAATATTGAAGGACTTCTGAGCTTCACCCTTGGCGGCCGTGTCAACTATCTCGTTGAAAAGCTCCCCGGCATGCGCTCTCGTATGATGCCATCGTAGATGCCCATGAGGGAGCGCTGATTCAAGTGCTTGGAAAATACCCCTGAGCAAGCGAAAAGAATCGTCCAGACAATCAGTGCCTAGGCTTCCAAATGCCTGTCCTCCTACTGTGTAAGCATCACAACAAAACACAGTGGGGATGGCGTGGTTATGAGCCAAACGCCATAGCCCCGCTCCAATGAGCGCACTACGTTCGGCTTGATCAGCGCCGATGTGCGAAATGCCAGTGAATGCGTCGCCGCTCGGTTCATATCGAACTGGATGTGCCGCCCATCCAAAGAAGGTCAGTCTGGGGGCGCTCAAGCCAGTAAATTGCTCTCCAACTACTGCAAAAGCCCACGTGTCTGGAAAGCCAAGTTCATCTGCAAGCTGTGGTGGCTTGCGTTTCATGTTGGGTTGTGACGACCCATCCGTGAAGATCAACAGGCGGTCGAAATCATCCAACATGGATACATGGCTCAGTTCTTTGTGGTCAATGCTCCGAATTTGTTCCTGGAACTCAGCAGGCAGTTGAAGAGGTCCAGTGTCAGGGCAAAGGCAGTCTTTGGCGGATTCAAACAAGACATGAAAATCACGAGCTGTAAAGGCTGTGGTGAGTTGACATTGAGTGTTCTCAACGGAGATTTGTTCAGTCTCAATCAACTTGGCATTGGTTCTGACATGATCGTACTGTGGTGGCCATGGGGTCTTGTCCCGAACCTTCCGTGGGACTTCTGCCTGCTGTGGCTCACGATGATGAAAGACAACACAATGCCACCGAAGATGAATCTGTTTGGCTTGTAAAACCACTGCCCTCGGATAGTCCAGTTGGCATAGAAACTCTAAAATTTTTGTCTCTGGGGCAGGAGTAGGCTCACTGTGCAATGTGACGCCATTTTTGTCTGAAGGATCGTCATGGATGAAGATGTAGTGACTCAAGTGCTCATCGATGGTCCCAGTGGAATCCAAGCAGAGAAAATAATTCCCATACTCGCAGTCCAGTACCTGACATTGGTGCCCCCAGTGTGTAAGTTCTTCCTGTACTTTCTCTGAAGTAACAGGATGTGTGACTTCAACATGGTCAGGCAGCTGGCAGTGGCCAATGCCATCAATCAGCGTCACAGCTACATTGCCGCTCAGATGATCTTCTAGACAAATGGTGACTCTGTCAGGTCTTTCTGTTGCGGCGATGTTCTCGCTCAAAATAGGGGTTCTGGAAACACTTGTGCTCACCTGGAGGAAGGCAACATGATCGTGCACATTCACTAGCGGTCGAGCTGAAAGATGCATCAAAATTCCATAACCATCTCTTCCTTGCAGAGGGCGTCCGAGGACCAGTCGATACTGTCCATACCATGCGTTGCATAGTCGATCAGCTCCTGCAAGAAGACATCTTTGAGTGAGTCCCAAGCTGTGGATGAAATGCTCCAGAAAGATGTGCTCACTCGTAGTGAGTGCAAGTCGCGCAACAGGTCCATCAGCAGGCACTGTACCATCGTACACAGTGATCAAACTTGTGACAAGCTCATGTTGTGGCCTTTGTATCAGCAGAATGTGGGCTGCAACCGGCCTACCATGTGGAAATGGACGTGGCTGAACCAAGACTAGTTCTAGCGGCGCCCCAGCCGTAATTCGATCAACCCAGCGCTGTTTGATGTCATGTTCCCATCTGGCGAACTGGGACGTCAATTGCACATTTCTGGCTTGCCAGCAGACTCTCTGCGGGGGGTCTGATTGATCTACGAACCATGTTGTGACATCCGCTGTTGCCTCTTCACCCTCCCAACTGAAGGCAGTGCGCAACCATTCCTCATGTAAGTCTTGGATGACTTCAGGCATTGCTTCGATCGTTGGCACTCCAGGCACAAACTGTGGCGCATCAGGGTTGAACACAAAGTCATCCAAGGAGCAACTCATACTGGATGTCTGGGAAGGAACAGGAAGTGGCTGTGCCGCAGCTCTTCTTTTCACCTGTAATTCAATGTGTTGACCATTGATGGCCCTCCACCGTGTTGTTGGTAAGATGGGCTGCCTGTTGTGCTGTGCAGAGCAAGTCCATTGTGCTCTAGGGCAGCGGTCTTCTTGGTCAGCAAACCACAAGAGTCGTTCATATTGCAGTTCACCAGGGACAAGCTGGGCAAAACGATCTGTGTCAACATGGCCTGAAACTGAAATCAGTACGCCAGCCTCCGCCGGATGTTCATGTTGAAGAATAAGAAGATGCCCTCCATGAGCAGCACCAATCGGTGTTGGAGTAATCATCACAATGCGAATGGGCCAATGTGGATGTTGACGATCTCGCCATACTTGGCGTAGGGCTTGTTCCCATTGTCGTACATCCTCATGTAAGGTGACCAACCTTCCAGTGGAACAGCGAGGAAAATCAAGAGCGCTCAAGAACCATGTGTCAAACATCATGACTGGCTCGTTCTCAAGGCCTCTCGTTTGCAATAATGGGCGATTCCAAAGCGTACGTAGACGTCTTTCGTCTGGATCATCTTCTTCATGCAGAGGACCAGGACGTGGAGGTCGAATTCGTCTACGTGCACGTGCCCCACAAATGTCAAGTGTCGATGGTTCTGATACATGTTGATCACCAATCTTGGCCTGATGCTTGTCATACAACTGTAGAAACATCATTTCTTCTCCATCTACTTCACAGCGAAACCTTTGTTCCTCACTACCAATGTAGACTTTGAGATAATCTCCATCCACAATGGTGTGAGGTTCAATTTGTTTCATGTCAATGGGCACATTGTTGATCCACAGATGAGTCTCTTCCTCATGTCGATGTAAGAGATCTTCAAGACTGAGGATTCTGAACAGTGATGTAGTTGTCGTGACATGTGGCACCCATTTTGCCATGCGACGAAAAGCTCCTGGCAAGATCTCATTCTGCTCGATGATCTCCAAGTCCAGTAGCACTAATCGCAGGAACCCACTTGGTCTGCGTTCAAAACCTCTTTGAATCAGGAGACATTGTAGCTGAACCGTCACAAGATCTTCTGGCCGATCTTCTACAGTGATCACGCCTGCAATGTCCTCCTGAAAAGTGTTGAGTGCAGTCGCAATGCGACGGAGTTTCTCATCCTCTGAGTCTACGGGTAGTAGACATGACGCTGCGGTGCCATCAAGGGTGAATACAACTGTTCTTTGCCAGGTGTCCGTCCCACTTGATGGTTCTCGGCTGCTTGATCTCTGCGAGGGAGTTTGTCCGGATGTTGATGTGCTAGGCGACAATGAAGGATGAGGTCTCGGTCGTCGGGCCATCATAGCAACTTGATCATCCTCATCTTCGGGATGCCTTCTTTGTGCATTTCCTCCATTGTCATCCCATTGCTCCATGTAAGGTCGAACATACGTGTCCCAGGCCTCCTCATCTAGGAGCATCGGAACATTCACAACCAGGCCGAGACCATCATGAAGTCGGAGCTGGCGTTCTCTTGGGAAGACATGCCGGCCAGCGCGGATCACACAAGGACGTAGATCTTGTCTTTCAGCTTCTCGGCAGGCTTCGAAAGCTTCAGCTCGATGAAGAACTGTGGGATAGTCAGCCCATATGTCCATGACGTGGGCAATCTCCAATGTCCGCGGTGACGGCAGCTCATCAAACAATGCCGTTGTCAGCACTGCAACACGGTCAGGTTCAGCATGCTGTACAATCAAGACAATGCCAGAAATGCCGCGAGTCAGAGAAATAGGAGGTTCAGGATCAACCAGAAATAGTTCATATCCAGCTTGACGATCAAACATGTCACCCCATACAAGTTTGAACTCTTCCACCCATTCTGCATATCGTCGATTGAGACGTATGGGACGACTATCAGCTTGACGCACACAATGACGGTGACTGAGATAATAAGTGCTCAGGTAGATGACTGGTCCCTCTTCCAGCAATTCTGTAGCACCCTCATCTTGCAAGACATTCCACAAAGTTTCAACCCATGCCGGAAGATGTCGTAGAGGAACACGATGTGGACGTCCCTGTCCTTGAGACTCATCAGATGAGCTAGGAGGATCAGGTAAGTTGGGATTCTCTGTTGCATCCAGGCGATGCGTCAAAGGACCGTGTCTGGAGATACAACCAGTCAAACCGGGATCTGCACCAGCCTTGTCCAAAAGAAGTCGTACATCTTCGTGAGGAGTTTCAAAGCGCTGCCAGAGATTCTGGCTTTGCGATTCAATGGCTACTTCTGTGAGCTCAGCAAACTGGACATTGAGACCCAAATTGGCTCTTCTCTTCGGCACTGGCAAACCCAAGCAGTGCTGCACTGGAACGTCAAAAGAGAAGGGATTCAAATCAAAATGAAGACTCAAGGCTTTTGCTGAAGCTTCCCATGTGGTGGTGAACCATGATTCATGGACAGCGGAGTGATTCCAATATTGTAGAACTACCTCCGCATCAATCGGAGCCTTTCGGTCAACATACCCTATGGTCATTGTTGGCCAGGCTTGTGAAAAGGCTGCATTGCAGGCGGCAATGAGCCAGTGGCAGCAGGCAATGGGACGTCTGCGGCATCTTCCATGATGTCGTCCTTGGGGGAGCTCTTGCGAGGCCTTTTGTTCTGTCTCTCCTCTTCCTCTCGGTGATTTTTCTCCGCTTGAGCTGAAAGGGTAGACAAACTTTTTGACATGTGTTCGAGGCCGCCAAGAATGCGAGTTGCCGCATGCTTGGCTGTCTCTTCGCGCTCTGTCTCGTCCTCTGAGATCTCCTCTGCCTCGTCTGGCATCTTCGAAGCAAGGCCTTTCTTCGCTTCGACCAGCTCCTCTTTGGCTCTCATGATCTCTTCCTGGCATTGATTTTCCTGTTTTTGGAATTGATCTGCATACTCCCTCCATTGAAGGAAGGTTCGCCAGCTCGCCAACAAATTGTTGCGAGCATTGACAGCTCTGTCCATCTTCATCTGGGCTTTGTCCAAAACTGTGACAGCAGAATGCAATTGCTTCTTGTTGTCCTGCTTGCCTTTCTTCTTCTCCTCGTGGACAACGGTCTCGATGTCCGCCGGCAGCTGGCCTGTGTGTTTGTTCAGCTGACCGATGAGGGTTTGATATTTCTGCTCCACTTCGATTCTGCGTTGTTCTTCGGCTGAAATCAAAGTCGGTGTGCTCCCAGGTGGAGTAGGCATATTCATCCATGGAACCTGCTGATTGCTGGTCAATGGCGGCGGAGGTGGTGGTGCAAGGGGCTGTTGACCTTGCGACTTCGACGCATTGGCCTGATCTCCTTGTCCTTTTCCATCTCCTTTCCAATTCTTTTTCTGCTTTGTACGTCGGTTGGATTGATATCTTGGACTCTGTCGTGGACTGGCGGTCCATGTGTCCTGCTGCCAGGGTGGGTCTCCTTGATCCCTGTAGTAACTCTCCTGCCCTCTTCGTGACTTCGCACGGGAGCCAGAGCTTCCAACAGGATATTCCACGCAGGACTGCCAGTGATCTCCACATAGATCGCAAAATTGTGCCATTGGTGACCTCACTTTTCTGCAATTCCCACAAAACCAGCCTGTATTGGACTGCTTCGCCATCTCGTTGACAATCAACTGGAGGAACTGAACGTCCTTCGAGTGATGTGCACGCAATGTCTTGAAGACAGCTCGTAACTGGGCTGGACCAAGGCAGATCAATCCACGGCGATGGAGGTGCCACGCCCTTCTGGCTCGGGCACGCTGCCGACGCTGTGATCTGCGTTGAGACTGGGATGCCGTTGCCTTTGACAAAGAAGACCCCAAAGAAAATGGCAATGAAGAAGGTCCACCAAAATGTCATACACAATGATGAAGCGCCTGCTTCAAGAGGTAGAAGTCCAAGGTGATGCTGCTATTGCAGCAGAGCACGTGCCGATCCAAACCACGTAGCCGCCAGCTGCTAGAGCAGCGCAGCGCCAACGCACGCTCACTGAGGCTATGGCTAGCCCGCGGGGGACGCGTGAAACACCCCGCTAAGGTACCTTGCGCAACTAAGGGGTGGAAGTACTTCCCTTAGAGGCGCCGAGCCGATACCTTCTGCGTATATATATATATATACTGCAAATATATATATATATATACATACTGCAAATATATATATATATATATATGCAAATATATATATATATATATATGTATCTATACATA
>Ga0126342_10011979_pt1 | contig 15480 bp, 22 predicted proteins | sample Cyp1metagenome_FD_92528 | JGI IMG/M metagenome (GOLD analysis project Ga0126342, IMG submission 92528) | Coral microbial communities from Lord Howe Island, Old Settlement Bay, Australia - Cyphastrea 1 metagenome | ecosystem: Host-associated > Invertebrates > Cnidaria > Coral ...
CAGGGCGTACATCCGACCCCTTGGCAGTGCACATTGTCCCACGCCTGCCACGCAAACGACGCGGAGCCCGAGGGACGCCAGGGCGTACATCCGACCCCTTGGCTGCTCACATTGTCCCACGCCTGCCACGCAAAATGCACATGAGTGAGTGAGTGAGTGTGAGTGAGTGAGTGTGTGAGTGAGTGAGTGTGTGTGAGTGAGTGTGAGGTGAGTGAGTGACTGTGTGAGTGAGTGAGTGTGAGTGTGAGGTGAGTGTGTGAGTGAGTGAGTGAGTGAGTGTGAGTGAGAGTGAGTGTGTGTGAGTGAGTGAGTGTGAGTGTGTGAGTGAGTGTGCGTGAGTGAGTGAGTGTGAGTGAGTGAGTGTGAGTGAGTGAGTGTGAGTGAGAGTGAGTGAGTGTGAGTGAGTGAGTGTGAGTGTGAGGTGAGTGAGTGTGAGTGTGAGTGAGTGTGTGTGTGAATGAGAGTGAGTGTGTGTGTGTGAGTGTGTGCGTGTGTGAGTGAGTGAGTGAGTGAGAGTGAGTGAGTGAGTGAGTGTGTGTGTGAGTGAGTGTGAGTGAGTGAGAGTGAGTGAGTGTGAGGGAGGGGACGGGAGGAGTGCGGCGGCGGGAGGCGGATACAGAACTAAAAACAAAAACCCCACACGTCAATGTGGGGAAATAAAACTGAAACTGTGGAACTGAATGCAATGCCGAAAACTTGGTGGGTGGATGCCACAATTTGATGCATAAACGTCTTGCATCATCTGGCATCATCTTGCAGCATCCATAAGGATGGTTATTGGAGCATTTTAGTATTGAAAGTTGACCCAAAAAGATCCAAAAAGGATGGAGAATGTCCTTAAACCAATCGGGCTGCTCTTCCGGTGACGTTCGACACCAACTCCTGGATCACCCTCGTCTTCCCCGTGCCACACGCCATCTCCAGGACTCGAGCACCCTTGGCGCATGCGTCCAGACAGTCGCGCTGACATGGTCTGAGCGGTTGCACATCACCATTGCCGTCAGTGGCTGCGGAAGGAAGCCGGGCGCTCAACCTGACGCCGATGGTGCGCAACACGCAGCTTGAATGATGGCCACACACAAACAACATCTGCATAAACTGGGTGCCCCACCTACTTACCAGTCCAAAACTGCGGGCTGGACGTTTCGAGCATCGCATTCATGCCACTTGTGAACTGAAGCCCTTCATGCAGGGGATTGGGGGGCCGAACTTCTCCAATAACGGCATATTCGATCGCTGTTCCACAACCCCACCCGCGACCTCTTCAGCGTACAGTTTGTGATGACCCGATGCTGGGCATCGGAGTTCTGCAGCCAGGCTCTGACCTTCTTCGGCAACCGACGGCTGCTGGTCAGCACGGTACATTTCTCGGCCTTGCAGGGTGCTGCAAAGTCTGACATCGCAACATGGACACCTTCGGCCTCAACAGAGTGGGTCACAAATCAAGGCATTTCCTTCTGGGGTGTTTTAAAACCATTGTGATCAGGTTGACAGAGTCGTCACCGTTTCAAAATGTTTTAAACAGGATCACTGACATCCGTCACCCTGGCCTTGTAGACCCACCGTGCCATGCGCAGGAAACGCCTCACCTCCTTGAAGGAAACCGATGCGTTCCAGCAGCCAACGGCATGCGAACCGTCCAAACTCAGCAAGTCCAGGCCTGTTGGTCAAGACCAAGCATTGGTAGAATATGCAAACAACAGCCTACAACCATCTTTCACTCATCCGGCATTCTCCCAGTGAGTGTAGCTGACACAGAAAGGGGTATCACATGGTATCACGATTGTTATAGGAATCCACCTGTGCAAAAAACCACATGTGCCTTGCAGTCAACCACCTTTTCCTTGCCTGGATGTCGACGTGTGATGTTCTGGCGCTCCCAAAACCAGGGAGGAAGCTCCTGCCATCAGTCTCCGGTAACACTTCGCAACACTTGGCAACTGCACATCTTTAAGCTTTCATCCCCACAATGACGGATGTGTGTACTCTATATATATATAGTTTTATAGGATATGTTCAATATCTGCATGTGATATGTAGCTGGCTCCTGCAGTGGCACTGCATCCAGCTCCAGCGCAGCCGCCCAGACCAACCGCTGCCTCTCCCCCAGGTGGGGCCACGTCAGCGCCTCCTGAGCCAAGTTCCGCAGGCGCTCCATGAAGGCCGCGTCACGCTCGTCGGGGCCTGAGCTCACTGAGCAGGGTGTTGCGAAATCACATGCACAAAAAAATCTAGCCCGGAAAGCTACGTAAAAGACGTGAAAAACATCATCTCCACCAAAACTGATAGATTGTTCAAGTAGCCACAGCACTAGCCAAACGCAGCTGGAGTGCTAGCTGAATGCACCGGCGCAGCTCTCATGATCATCCCAGCTGTGGTCTGCATCCTGGCAAGCACAGAGATGGACTTGAAACCGCTCCGGTGCAGGTCTGCTTGAGAAACACGTCAATACTCATATGGAGCAATGGATGTGATTTGTTTTTTGCTTTATCAATTCATTATTTCAATTATTTCTCTGTTCTTTTGTGGCAAGTACGTCTATCTTGGCAGCACTTCCGCAAGCCACAAGCACCACCCGTCACCAACATGTCCTTTCAGCACCTCTGCGAGGATTGACCAATAACAGCCCTTTCAACGGCAGAGCAGAGAGAAAGAGCCCCAGTACTGCCGCAAGTCGCGATGGACTTCTTCTCGTTCTCATCATCTAAAACATCTGGGTGCCATTCCTATCGAAGGGTTTGACGGTGGATGGTGACTGCAAACTTTTGAGCCAAGACCCTGCGGATGAAGGATGGTGCGTGACACTAGGCTGCATACAAACTTAACAAAGAAGACGCCTCATTTGAATCTACTGCAGCTGTCGTTGCATCTCTGGAGTGCAGAAGATTCGCCCAGAATGTAAGGTCCGAACTCAGGCGGTCGCTGGCTGGTCTCTCCAGTTTCAACGGGTGGCCTCAATTCACATGAAAGTAGTTGACCGAAACCGTGACGCCGGAAACGCGGCGGCTTATCCAACCGTGTTTGGAGCAACCGCTTGGCTTGGCCAGAAGCTTGGTCATTGAGGGGCAAGTTACTTAGAATATCTTAATCCAGGACTGAGGATCATCCCAGCTACCATCCTGGAACATCCAAGTCAAGTGGCATCTGCCCGGATCCCACACCACCACGTCCGCGACGCCACTCCTCCAAAGACAACATGTGATGAAGCAGGGTTTGGGCACTGCTTCAAAATGGTAACCGTCCATGGCGAATCACTGATTTTGAATGTGCCTTTGGGTTTTCCTGTGGGAAAGTGACCGGTCTGATGCCTTCATCCAACTCGTCTTTGAGGTTGAAACTTAGCCAACGGGTAAACCGGTCAGGCTCCTCATCCGCAGCTCTTCGCAACAGCTCCGTGGCCACTTGCTCCACATCCTGCAGACTGAAATCCAAGTGGAGGACTCATGGCCGATATGACATGACTCCGTATGACATCAAAATACGTGAGAAAATGCCTTTTCACAGATTACATTCATGTATGAATCTGTATAAAAGGAATGTATAATATAGTTCTATAGATATAGCAGTATAGATAAAACATAATATACAGATATAGCCTAGCTATGAAAGGAACCCTAGTTTCAACCCTGGAAGTCCCCCCCGAGCCAACCATTGGAAGCGACGCCCGGGTCCTCATCCCCAAAGAGCCGCAGCGATGGCCATGGATCTGACGTGTCCGATGGATACGGCGGAACCAATTCGCTGGGAGCAGCGATGGCCGGGACCGTGGCAACGGCGGCGAAGGTGGCCGGAACGGCACCTGGTGGCAGCTGGGAGGTTGCCATGGGAAGGTTTGGTGAGTAAATTCCTGTGAAAAAAGAATGACAAATCTTGCATCTTGCAAACTTTATAAACTTTCTTGATAAAATGATCTTCGTTTTGCCTCTTGTGGCATGTTGCATGTAACTGTCAGTAAGCCCCTCAAGAAAGACAACATAGCTTTATCAAAGGATTTACAATGCTTTATCTACTCCATCTGGCACAACCAACAGGATCAATTGATCCGATCTTCAATCTTCCAAGCTTTGCACAGTGTTGCCATCTTCCATCTTCACCTTCGCCCCTTGCGCCTTCCATGCTCTCCAGCGCGCTCACAGGGGCACTGGGCTCCACCCAGGCGATAGCTCCCAGGTCCACGGTAGGATCCTGGCATCATCCCATCGGTTCAATGGCCAACCCTTGAGGTGCACGGATCCAGGAACAATGGGATACTGAAATGCCATGATGTTTGGGGAGTTTATAGTAATATCCACACTCTGTATGAGTTGATATAGATGTGTGAGGAGAAACTGATAAACACAATGTGAATCGATGTGAATAAAAAAGCTCTACAAGACTCTACTTCTGGTGTACTGTGGTGGCACGGTAGGTGCAGTTTCAACCCTCTCTACCGCCCTCGCCATCCAGCCACTTCAAGCAGTTGCATTACTTTTTTCCTCCTCAGCCTCCACTCCGATGCGCTTCCGCTTCATGAAGCCCTCGCACAGCTGTTCTCAATTGCTCCAACCTCCTGGAGGCCCTCTGCTGCCGTTCCCTTTCCATCCACAAGGTGGCCTGGCGCTGTTCCTCGAGAGCCTCCGCCTTCGACCGAAACTCTTCCCTCACTTCCTGCACCTCCTCAGCAGCTGGTCCCAACCCCTGCTGTTGTTGCAGCTGTTGCACCTCCACCTGCAGCAGTGCCACCCTCTTCCGCGTCCCCTCCAGCTGCTGCTGCCCCAACCGTTGCGCCGCCAGTGCCTCCGCCTCTTCCGCCGCAGCAGCCTCCCGGCGCCCCTGCGCCGCGCAGAGTGCAGCGCGCCAGGCGTCCTGCTCAGCCCGTTGCAGTTGGACCTCTTCGGCCGTGGCAGCCTCCAACTGCGCCCGCAACGCCGCGTCCTCAGCGAGTTGGGCTTCCACAGCTGCCATGGTTTCGGTGGTCAACTGCCGCAGGGTGTCGATCTCCAGCTCGGTGGCCTCGAACTCTTCGGCGCGCTGCTGGCGTTCGCTGCGGAGGTCCAGGAGTTTTTGCTCCAGCTCGCCTTTGGCCATGTCCCCACGCTGCTTGTCGTCTGCCAGTTGCTGGCGCAACGTTTGCAAGGTGATGAGGCTGCGTGTTTCGGAATCACCTCATTTCGGAGTTGAAAATGCAGAATTCTATCTGATGTTCTTTTGAACTACTTTAGATCTTGCTCCAAATAATGTCAAATTTGCCCTTCTTTGAACAATGATCCCGAGGTCCAAATCCAGTGGCTCGCTCTTATGGGCCAAGCTGTTCTGCATTCAGTCAAATGTTTCATGGCAAAATTCACCTGAACCTGGACCTGCCCCACTACAAAAACTTTCAGGCATCTGCAAAACTGTTACTTTCTCTGTCTACCTGTGCCGTTTCTCAAGCCACAAACCTTCATCCCTTGCATCAGTTCCTATACCAGATAACATTCAAGCGCCCCACATGTTTGCGGTCAAATTTTACAATTCTATTCAGTTGGCACATCAAATATCTTCAAATATAAACACCATCATCATTCATATATGATGTATATGATGTATCATAAATATCATAATCACCATCCAATTGCCATTCCAAGTCACCCGAGCCAAACGACGTGTTCCGCCGCTGCACCGGCGCTTCCACGGCGCCTTGGCTGCGCTGCGCCAGGCGGCGGCGCCGCGCCGCCGCCTCGCGGCGGAGGCTCGCCTCGCGCGCGTCACGCGCCAGGGCGGCGCGGTGCTCCTGGGGTGGCAACGGCTGGGTGGAAGAAACCCACTATTTTTTCGGTGCTTAGGCCAGGTCAGGAAGGGTTTGTTGGTAGAAAACTAGATTCCAACAAGCGACTGTTTGATTAGAATGATTTTGAATGAACTGATTGGATGTGTCCAACAGAGACAGATCATGGGCACTGGGTTTCCATAAGCGCAAGAATCACACGCCCTTACTGTATCTTACCGTGACTTCATGTAGCAGGTAGCAAACATATCAGTCCTCCTCCAGCTTCTCCATTTCGGCCACCTCTGCTCTTAGCACCTCCCATTACATGACGTCTCTAAGATGCGTGTAGCTGGGTGGCCAGCAAAGTCCCTAACCATTTAAGAAACCCAACTATCCAACACATGAAAGCTTCAATTTGAACATTTCTTGTACTATTTGTACTGTAGTGTGGGTAAAAACAATGTCATAGACCACCCCATGTTTGATGGTTTATACCACCCATTGGTCCTTCACGGCCCATTCATCCCCTTGTGACGGGGCCTGCAGCTGCGCACGTTTCAGCTGCTGCTCCTGCGCTGCACGACGATCTTCCAGGGCGGCACGCGCCTGAGTTTCTGTTGGCCATTGGCTGGAAATGAGACAATCCAAGTGATGATGTACAGTAGCATATCTTTGCTAGATTTTGGATCATGTTGGTAATTTTGTAGTGAATCCAAGTGATCAATTGGCTTCAATTAGCAGATCTGTGGTTCTTTTGGATCATTTCGATACTTTTGTGGCATATATCCCACCCAACCTCCATCGCTTGCAGCTCCATCTGCTTCCTTCGCATCGCGCCCTGCAGCTTCAGATGCAGCCGCTCCGCGCGGGCTGCTGCCTGGGAGGCGGCCGCCACCAAGGCGCCTTGGGGCGTTGTTCCCTCGGGTTGTAGAACTCCCAAAATCCAAAAACATCACAGATGGATGTTGGGTTCCATATGGCAGTGTGTCAAAACCAATAGTACCCCTGTAGTTCACATCAAAATAGCTGGGATTTATGGATGTTCATCCCCCTAAAAATGGTATTAATAGGTATTGATCCATACCCATATAACTGGCATACTGAGGTTATAGGTTCCAACCATGTTTTTCAGAAAATCTGGCATACTGAGGTTGTGGGTTTCAAGTTCCAACCATGTTCCAACCACTTTTTTTTTTCGGAAAACTTCACCGCCCAAATCCCAGTGGCTGATGGTCTTAGCTCGTTCCGCTGCTGCCGTTTGCTGCTCTTCCACCTCCTCGTGGAGCAGGCGCTGCTCCTGACAGCTGTGGTGACTCCATTCAGCTCCAGTAATGGGATGAATCCTGACTGATGTGAAAACCATTGTATTAAATGGAATGTTCTATTACTGTATGGAATGATATTAATGATATTAAATGATATTAATCCTGAAAACAATGGAATGTTCCATTTAAATGATATTATATAAATGATGTTAAATAGTCATGCATTTTTGGGATTGTCATATCATTGCGGAACGTCATGATGTCTTTATGTTATGGAATCCAACCGCTCCAACTACCGCGTCCTCCGCTTCCTCTTCAGCCCTTCGCAGCTGATGGGCTCTCAGGACTGCCGCAGCCTGGAAGTCATGCGTTGCACGTCACGGAAACAGATCCTGCCAAGGGGAGGGGAAAAAAACAGCACGGCCGCCATCACATCATGTTTTCCCACCATCCCACAGGCACAATAGATCCAAACGGCACGCCTCCGCTCGGGCATGGACCGCCTTTTCGTGTTCCCTGGCGTCGGCCTCTTCTCTCTCTTCTTGCGCCTGCACCGTGGCGGAAGATGGAAATTGTGCTGCTCAAAGATCAGGGCCTCACCGCATTACCCGCTGACAATCAAACCTGGCTTGCTGGAAAATTAGCCATTCAGTTCGATGATTGTCCCAGCTAAAATGTTTGATTACCCAATCATCACTACAGCCATTTTATATCCCACTATGCTGGCTTATATCCCCGCTATATCCGAATGGTTTCTCATTAAATCCCATAAAATCACCATCAAGTACCATTAATCACCATAAAGTTCCATTAACTCCAATGAGCCCCACAAAACCCATACATGTCATCAATTCCCATTTCAATCACCATTACTCACCATAAATTCCCCATCAAAATCCCCATAAATTCTCATAAATCCCAAAGGAATCCCATTAAATCTGATAAAACCACCATTAATCACCTATAAATTCAAATTCCCCACTCCTCGGGTTTTCCCCAACGTCCTGACGATTCCGCCGCTCGCTCTGCCGCAGTTCCTCCGCCAGCCGCTCCGCGCGGCCTCGCAGCCGCGCGTCCTCCTCGGCATAGCCGCCGTGGCGCATGGCCCATGGCCGCAACGGGGCTGCTGAAAGGGGACCAAATGGGGAGAAAACATGGGCAAACCATTGGATTTTAGGATGGATTTGATCAACAAATTTGTGGTGTTTCTCCAGGGTTCAATGGAATTGCCGAATTACCATGGAAAATTGCGCTTCTGGATGGGATGGGGTTTGGTGGGCCAGTATGGTGTCCAGAGTTGGCTATACCGATACGTTGCCTAAAGCGATCTTTGACTTGCCAGGTATGGATGTTTGATGATGTCTGCATTGTCAGACCCCTTGAAAAGCGACACGCGGGCTGTAAGTTGAGCCACAGGCTGCAAGAATCATACATGGGATTCGCTCATGGTATCACTTCGAGCACTGCTGCAATGATAGGAACTATGATTTCACCTATCAAGTTTTGTGGAATGGCAACTCGACACCGTCGGTGTCTTCAGGTGAGAATGGTAGTGTTGTACAATGGCTGCCCATCACCAACAACCAACTTCCTAAACCCCAAAAGAGTTGTACCACAATACAAGGTAAGGTTGGGATTCCAACAAACTTCAAGGAGGACCCTAAAGTCATCTACATTTCCAGTGTCCAAGTCTTCCTCCTCAATGTTCGAAAGGGGATCCAACCCCCAGCCCTTCCCAATCAGTGTCTACTCTTTTTCACCCAACCGGCTGCCCAACAGCATCGCGACATCACGCACAGCCACCACAATCGTGCCACCCACTACTTCTATCCAAGCCCACTTGGAAAATTCAACGCGGGATTGAGTTCTGCTCTTCCAGGCATGTGCAAGAACGTTAGCTCCCATTGTGCTCCCATTGTGCATTGCACATTATCCAGCTGCATGTTCGCTCCTCAAACTGACGTTGAGTCCATGGGACCTGTTTGCACTACTCAGCACTTCAATTTTCAGGCCAATCTGAAGACCACGGGTCTTGAATGTTTCTCTGTCTCCCTGTCGAGACTTGATCTGCGCCAAGCGTTCGAACTCCTTCTTGACGTGTTGACACCTGGGCACGGAACGTGCAACTGCCTCCTGAACATTGGAGCTTCAACTCCCCTTTTAAAAGAGGTCTCATCCCAACTTCTGCCAAGAAAACACCCATCACACCATATCAAATCTCAGGTGGTCCACTGAGATTGTCGAAGTGCGAGTTAGTGTTGTATGGTTGCTAAAGGGACTACACCATAGCACGCCCCTATCACAACTGCCAAGTGGCTGCTGGGCTCAACTCTTCAGCCACCTGCTGATCATCTCCCAGCAGCCCAGTGGACCAGCGCACAACTTCACGTCGTCCTGCCGTACCCGTAGGACGTTGGGCAGACGGGAGGCCACGTCCATGTCCTCGGGCTACCGGGGACCAGGTCTCCATAGGTCTCCCATGGGATCCCCACAGTGGCATCAACAGCCTTCGCTGCCCAGGATCCCCCGGGATCTTGGCCAACTCGTCGATGGCCACCAGCTGTCGCAGCAGTCGCTCCGCAAAGATCCTGCGGCATCTCACAGGGATTATCCTAGCCTTGGAAAATGGGATGAAAATGGGTGGGGAGAACTACAACAACATATATATATATATGATAGATATATATATATATACACAAATTCCAGCTATGTCGGAATCACAGGGAAAAACCCATGGAAAACGATGTCGGAATCACATCAGGAAAGTGATGCCAAGAGTCGGATCCGTGTGATGGCTCCTGCAGTGGCTTTCCTTGATGCCCATGCTTTGGCCACACGTCTCAAAAGTGCCTGGACAGCAACTCACCCATTTTTCATGTGTGCCATTGACACTGCTATCCTGCTGATCTTTTGAATTGTTGTTGTCCTGAGTTTTAATCCTTAATAATCCTTAATGCATTGGTTCAACGGATGTCAATATCTGTCCCCAGATGCTAAAACCAGCCGTCCCCATATTCTCAGCGTCAGGCGTCCAAGGCCCAGGCCCGCTTCATCCCAGGTGAAGTAGGGATATTCCCATGCCATCGCAGCCACTGCCGCCACGATGTCGTGGTATGACATGGCACCGGCCTCAAAATCATGGTGGACATCTGGCCACAACCCCACGAGCTGGGTGGCTTCAGTCCTGCATGACCCCCCCTTATCATTGAAACTCCCTGGTGGCCCCTTCATTGAAGATATTCCTAAAGCCTTGCAATGATGCGAAGGCCAGAAACATGATTTGATACTTTGATGTTTTCCGAGGTTTCGGGATCATTTTGGACATGATTGGGATGTGCAGCTGGGCCCAACCTTGGCACAGCACATTGGCAGCGGCTACAGCCGAGGTGCCAAGGAAAAGGTATGCTGAAAGGAGTACCAGCTCTCATCCCCTCCATTCTCCTTTTGGCCCCACCCCTACGGCGAGGAATGAGCCACATCCAGTTGCAAAAACATGGAGAACGCATTGCAGGAACATCATTCGATATAGTCTTATACAATGGATTATAATGATTCGATGGTCAAAACCCCCCGGCATAGCCTTTTACCATTCACCTCCTTTCCAAGAACCAACCAAACCCACCAGCCGTGCTCCTCATGAAGCTGCCGGGCTTCTTTAACCTCCACCTGCAGCCGCCAGTGGCAACATTCCACGGAAAATATGCAGAATCTGCAGGGACCCCTTGGTATCCTTGGTGATCCAAGATAGCAATGGGAAATTATCATGTAGGATTCAAAAAATTATCTGTACCTGGATATTTGATGACATTTGATATCCTTCTGGGGAAGTTCCCCTTTAAAGCTTAGATTTATGTTAGATTCCCAGAAAGTGCCGCAACGGCTAAAACCCACAAAAAAAAACAGGCCCTTCCACCATATTCCACCAATCAATACGACAAACCTTCAGCGGCCTTGGCCCATCCTCACCCCGCTTCTTTGGGATGGTTTTTCACGTTTAACATGATTAACCTCATCGGAACTACCATTCTCCGATATTTTTCAGCCATCTTCCTGAATTTTTCCTGGCTTTTTGGGCCCGACATAGCCCTCCACCCCCGACACCGCCCGTGGCCTGCGCGTAGTCGAAGACTTCCCCCTGGCCACGCTGGGCGCGGCCGGTCGAGGAGAAGTTCACCTCGACCGGCGGAGCGCCCAAAAAGATCACCTGCGGCTGGGGATTGATGAGATGATGCCAAGAATGACTAGAGACTAAGTACAAATTACATCCAATTACAGTACCAACTTGCTAGTTACCAACTTTCTAATTACCAACTTTCAATGAATGCTCGTGAAATCATTACTAATTATCAACTTTCAATGAATGCTCGTTGTCATCGGTTTTTTGTTCTCTTCTTCATCAGCATGAGCGTCAATATGATCACTCACTCTCAACAGGACCAGCAAGGCACCAGGCACCGCTCAAAACCAAGATCCAACAAGCAAAACACGGGCCGCCATCCCACTGCTGTCGCTTTTCCATGGCCTTGCTATGCCAATAGTGCACTCCGCCCTGCCAATAGTCGATGCCTCCAGTATCCACCAGCCGAAGTGTGGTGTACCTCTGACGTCACCAGAGGGTCACCATCGGTGCCATGATCCCAACTGAGAAACATCTGGCACCCACCATATGATGAAGGAAAAACATTGGAAAAACCATGGAAATATCATCATCATCTTGGGGATTGCGCTATGTGCAATAGAAAATCTCATCGTCATCTTTGGGATTCTGCTATATTCTGTTATGTGCACCAGCTGCCATCTGATTGCTGAGTATCCCGACTGCTTTTGATCCCAATCCAGCTGCAACTTTGAAACCTCAAAGCCGCCGAGTGCACAGCTGGCATTTCAGCACCATGACGGACCAATGATGAGCCAAAAAAATATTGAGATTCCAAGCAAACTCCCATCCTGAATGCCTTCTGTGCTGGCTTGAACTTATAGATCTCATAGAGCCCATGGCAGTTTTTGTGTCAGAATGTGCTAGATATTATTGTAGCACCCGCCCACTTTCAAGCGATCTTCCTTCCCATTCCACCCAAGTCGCATAGAATTTGGCTGGATGTTGCGGGAAGTCAAAGCTGAGCCACTCCTGAACCCATGTCGTGAGGGTGCAGCTATCAATTTGCACACCAATGATCTACCAAGAACCATCTCCCCAAAAAAAAACTACAGAACCCAGGCCACAAAAATGATCACCAAAAGATGAAAAGATTGAAGAGTCACAGTGGGTTTTTTGGTGACTCAAAAAAAACAAAAAGCATAAGCCGCTCCACTAGGCTCCACCTTCCCACCTGGTGGTTGTACAGCTCCACTTGCCGGAATCGATAGCCCCAGTCGGCCACGCCGCTCTCCATGGAGTTGGTAACATCAGGTCACAGGGCCGGGGGGCGGCAATCGTTGGCGGGCTGCCATAAATGGAACATCCCCAATATGGTTGGTTTATAAGGGAAAATCCTATTAAGATTGATGATTTAGGGGTACCCCCATTTATGGAAACCATTTGGACCATCCTCAATGAGTGCCACTCCACAAGAAATGCCAACTCTGTAAGAAGTTCCTGCGCTACCATGTCTCTGCGGGTTAAGCCACCCCCTAAGCAACTGAGCCCGGCCGCGGCATGCATCATTTTTACCGGGCACATCCCTGGTTTCGCTCCATATGTCATCAACTGTCGCCTCCACACGCTTCAGCTGCTCTTCCAGGCGTCGCAGCAAGGAGTCCTGGCAGAGGAATTTATGGTGGTTAAACCATCCAGTCATCCAAGGGTCATGGTAAAGTCATGGTAAAGTCATGGTAAAGCGCAGGAAATCCATGGAAATCTCAACTGAAAACCAAATGGTGTGTTTCTTCTTGGAGGCTTTTGACATGGGAATCGTGGACAAAAATTGGAATGTGGATACAAAATGATACAAATGCCAAAGAAGGCTTGAAATATGTTCGAGGAATCCAACTGAACCACCATCTCAAGAACCTGAACTCCCAAACCCCCCAAATAAAAAGCGAAGTTAACTGCCGGCCATTCACCTGTTCCACCTGCCACTCTGGCTGCAGGTCCTGGCGGGTTTGACATGGAAAAATATCATGGGAATTTCATGGAAATCCACCTCTTGAATAGCAATAATCCCATCCCCCATATGAAATATATCAAAGACCCCCTAAACTGGAGTAAATCGAGTAAATCCCCTAAGAAACCATGATTTTAAGGGGTGTTTAATATTCGGGGCAGGGATTATGTTGAAATGATCATCCCTCACTCGGAGTTCTGTTACAACCAGGATAATGATCACCTCCTTCCAGCCTTGGCCTCCAACCCGGCTCACACTCTGCCGCCCTTTTTGTGCTCGAATGGTTTGAGTTCTCTAGGAATTTCGTCTCTGACGTACCATCCACCACAGTGCAAACCCACGGCGCGAACCAATCCACATCTGCATGGGCCTTTTCAATATGTCATCTAAACCCCCCACACCCAGTCAGAGCAGGTGATCTGCGGCCCCATCCAAATACCTTTCAGATCCACGCATACCTACGCACCCCAAAAGTCCCCAAAAGAAAAAGCCGAGATGTTTGCCCCCAAAAAAGGGGTCCGAGCAACAGCCCCTACATCATCCATAATCAGATTTTCCCTCAAAAAACCATCCATTTTGGAGATGTCCCATTTATGAAAACCCCCATATGTGTGTGTTCCTTTCCCATTTGCGCCGTGGAATTTCCGCAGCCCTGGTAGCCACGGCGCGGTGGAGCTGTGAATCGAGGGGATGTCCACTGCAATGGCAGATTTTCTGTGCATCAGTGGGATGAATTCGGCCATTTTTAAAGTGATGGAAGAAAGTGATGAGTGATGAATTATGCTTTTTTTTGTGGGATGGAAGAGTTATAGTTCGTAGAATTGGTTTGGAACCATTACGCTTGTGGTCGCAGGGAGAAAGCATCGAAGAATTGCGTGGTAATATCCACTCGTAATGGAACAGTTAGTGGCGAATATCCGAGATCTATCCCAAAGATCAACCAACACTTCCTCAAAATCAACTAAAGAACTCTTAAACAATCATTTTGGACGCGCGCCATGACTTTCTACAATTCTTATGGACACATCATTGCCATTAGGGAGAGATGATTGCATCATTACCCGCACAGCCCAAAGGCAGGATGAATTGGACCGCTCCCCTCCGCTCCAGACGCTGCCAACTGCGCAAATCTGGTGGCGAGGGAGCGATTTTTGGCTTCAAAAGGATGTGACGATAATCATATGATGATTGACATGACAATTGAAGATTAATGATTGTCATAATTATGAGCATTGGGATATCATGATTGGGTACGTTGTAGGGGTCAGAACCCACCTGAAAGATCCGCAAAAACACAGTTGGGTTGAAAAGAATATGAGTATGAGGGGAAAAAATGTCGGAATCACTGTCCGACATTCTCCACACCCCCAAGGGAATCATTAAATGAGCTTTAGAAAAATTCAACACCTAAGAATCTATGAAAATATTGCCATCAAAAGGCGAGGCATGTCGCCCCCGAAAATCTTCCTCAAACCACCAGGTTGACGTTGGTGAAACCGGTCGGTTGCTTCTCAACACAGGAGCAACGGCCACCGTAATAGCCCTGCGTCGCGAAAGTGCATTGGTAGGTCTTGTTGGTCAGTAGACCTGGTGGCAGGGATTGGGACCGGCAACAATGGTGGATTTACGCAACAAAAATGATGATACAATGGGCATAGAATGGAATATGAATGGAAGAACGAAATTTTTCTGGAAAAATCATGGGACGAAATGGTGGAATTTTCATTGCCATGTTTGATTACCGGAGGAAAAATGCCATGGATGGTTCTTCTCATGTCTTCCCAGCAACCCAGAACAATAATTTCCGGAGGGGGGTTCACCTTCATTCACAGCTTCCCCAACACAGGAAATGGTTGTGCCAACCATGGCCTGCCGCCACATGGTAGCTGAAGCAGAGGCTATCAGGGGTTTGCACCTGGCCAATCATTGGCCCGTATCAAAAGGGGGATCTCCAGAACTTGGCCACCTTCATCGCACCTGATTTCCCATTAGTTGCTTGATTTTCCAGAGCCACATTACCAGGATTGCCAGTGTGTGATCTCAACCCATCCAACCAGAGGGCATGGACAATTTCCAGACCTGCTTGTCAGTTTCGATGTTGGTGGCGATGGCTACGGAGACGTTCAGCTCGGGGAAGAATCCCACGATGCTCTGATAACCTTGGGGGACAAGGAAGCGCTCGTTTGGAGAAAGGAATGCACAGGAACACCCACGGCTTTATACGGTTTTTTTTTTTGCGGCGACAATCCTCCATCCCGGTTCTGTGGCGCGGGAGCGGGTGAAACGGGTGAGACAGCTAGCGCAGCGGCAAGCGGCTGAGGGCTGGAGGGTCAGCCCAGTCCAGCACGGCTGCCAAAGTGGGCGCGGTGCCGGTGGTTTGAGC
>Ga0126342_10011980_pt1 | contig 15479 bp, 11 predicted proteins | sample Cyp1metagenome_FD_92528 | JGI IMG/M metagenome (GOLD analysis project Ga0126342, IMG submission 92528) | Coral microbial communities from Lord Howe Island, Old Settlement Bay, Australia - Cyphastrea 1 metagenome | ecosystem: Host-associated > Invertebrates > Cnidaria > Coral ...
AATATATATATAATATATATATAATATATATATATATAATATATATATAATATATATATATAATATATATATATATAATATAATATATATATATATATATTATATATATAATTTATAATATATATATAATTTATAATATATATATATCAACATCAAATACATTGATTCCTAGTAGATATTTTGGGTGTTCATCCATAGCTGAGCTTGTAAAAAAAGCCATCGGTTGAAGCCCCCAGATTTGCAGGGTGATGCAGGGCAGCTTGTCTATGTAGTTTTTTTTTTTTTCCAAGGGCCCCTGGAATATGTGTATATATTATATATATATATATTATATATATATATATGATTTAATAAAGATGTATTTTTTTGTCTTCGACGTCTCATTTGTTGCGGATCATTGAAACTCCCGCGAGTGGATCCTTGGATACTAGTTCCATTCCCTTAATATTAAATACTCCCCCAAATGCCACCCTAAAATAGACAGATCCAATACTAAACCAGGGTTTGGGGCGTATTTCATATTTAGGGATGGGATGACATACGGCCTGTGTAATGATCAATGAAATAATCCTGGAAATTCGGGATGCTACTTGATCAGACTATGGGTATGGACCTGTGTATGGAATGACTGCTTCTAAGGTGCCATATCAAGCAGGTTTGTGGCACTTGAATTAAGATCTCCCGTACACCGGTACAAACACTAGTAAACCTACCATTTGGGGATGGTTTATGAGTTTTTGAGACATTTATGGTGGTTTCAGATGATTTTGATTTATTTTGGGTTTTTTAGGGATGGTTTCTTGGGTTTACCACATTAAATGCATACTCTTCACCTGCACCTTGGATCCTGTTGAACCTCGCTTGCGCCGTCAGCTGCTTGGGCCGAAGACCTTTCGCCCGCGTTGGGTCGAAACGTTGAAGGCGTCGTATCGAACGCCATGGCTTTGCCGCGGGATGATCCGTTCATCGATCCCTGGTGACGTCCTGGGAGGATCAAAGGCATGGTTTATGGACAATCCATTAAAAAACATGGATGATTTAGGAGTACCCCCATGACTTAGGAAACCTCCATTTTTTAGATATATGTGTTTGCCAAACAGAACTTTCTTCAACTGGATGAGATAATTGTATCATTCACTTCTACAACTCTTTCACCCAGTTGTATAACTTTTGTTTTTTCGAAGGGTATCCAGGATTCGACACAGGTCCCCCAGAATGCTTGAGAGTGCAGTAGTGCTCAAACCCTGAACATTTGACCCAGACTCAAATGTTTGTGAACTGACTGAATTATATAATATTCTTGCTATTATACTATATTATACTATAATATTATACTATTATATTATACTATTATATTATACTATATTTTACTGTATTATACTATATTATATTATATTACATTATATGATACTACAATATGGTATAACATGTTTTGATTTATGATCATACGTTACATATAATCTGTTTTGAGGGGCCTTAATATGTATAATGTGGTCTAATATGATTTTATATTAACATATGATGATATTTAATATGTTTTGATATGTTATCGTATGTTTTTGTTTTTGTGTATTAAATACGTTGCAGTATGTTATATTTTATATGTTTTAATATGTTTTAATATGTTTTCATATATTGTAATATGTTTCAGCATGAAATGGTATGTTACAATGATTACAATGTATGCATGTTAAACATATTGTTGAAGGTCACACATTCTTAAATGTAACTGTTCATATGGTATAACGTTTTTTTTTTTCCAGTATGACACGGTGACTTCCATTGAGTTTTTTCCCGTGCTTGCCAAGATCATCGAATAAAAGGTTGACATGGAATGATCAAGATGATGGGCACTAACCGCAAGAAATTGGAGGGCTCATATCATATGGTGGTTTCCTAACATAGGGTTGCCTCCAAATCATCCAAGTGATTAGACAATTTTAGTCTCGAAACCGGTGACTTGGGGATCCCTGTTGAGAACCCCCCAACTTTTTAGCCGCAAAATGGTACCCTGATGCCACAGCATCGCACACCAGCCTCAGCACAAAGGAAGAACTCATCGGTAAGATGACTTTGGAAGAGAAAGCGGGGCAACTGACCATTTTGGCGGAAACTTGGCGAAAACAAGTTCCCAGGGTCATTAAATGTACCCATTGAACATCACCCAACCATTAGGTATATGGTCTATAAATTGCTACTATAAGGTGATGTCCAATATTCCCAAAATGGGACAGTTCCCAACCCCTGCAAGTTCCCAGGTGGTGTGACGGATGTCATGTTTTGGATCTTTGTCCGTTTGGCTTGGACATGCAGTATGACACCATCCCATTTTCCAACAAAATGGCTGTGGATGCGCGTTTTTTTCGTGATTTCCTCGTTGGGTAGTTTATAGATGTTCACAGTTTCCACAGATTACATTTATACCTGGTTGGCACTGGTTGGTGGTTTGGACCATTTTTCATTTTTCCATGTATCGGGAATGTCATCATCCCAACTGACTTTCACTCCATCATTTTTGAGAGGGATAGGGCTCAACCACCAACCAGCCATTAGTATCCCGTTAATATTCCATATATATATCCCATTCATATGCCATATATATATATTCCCATCAATATCCCATCTTTTTCTGGGAATTGAACAATATCTCAATATGTATCCGGTTAGATTCCCAAGCAGATGCGAAATCCCAAGTCTGGCCCCATTTTTTGTGGTTCCCGATGACTGGGCTCGCTGAAGCACCCGAAAGTCACCAACAAAATCTCCACAGGTTTTGAGTTGGGGAACATTGGGTATATTTCCACTTAAGGGATGATGTAAAGATGCAAAATGACACCAGCTTGTGTTTATTTTTATTAAAAAGAACCATGGATGATCATGGATGGTTATGGATGGTTTGCTTAAAAACATATATTTATTTATCATGGATAGTATCATAAATATGGTAGAACCGGTGGTAGAACCCATGGTAGAACCCATGGTAATAAACATCATTACTGGTTGGTGGTGACTGGAACATGAATGTTATTTTCCCATTCAGTTGGGAATTTCATCATCCCAACTGTTACGAAGTCCATCATTTTTCAGAGGGATAGGTATACCACCAACCAGATTATTATTAACCATCATTAACCATATAACCATTAATATTAACCATATGATTCTTATTAGGTTGAAACCACCAACCATATGATTATTCGTTCATGATGGGTTTTACCACCGTGAAATGCACATCTCGGCTTCCCAAATGGGCTGCCCGTGGATCCGAGCGAGCTTAAAGTCTTAAAGGTGGCGCATCCGATGATCCGACACGACGCTGAGAGGTGGCGAGAACCATATGATTTGGAAATCATAATTAACAATGGGTATTTCACGGTGGTAAAACATGCTATTAATGGGTAATAATGGGTAATCACCATTAATAATGAGTGGTATTTTCCATTAATAATGGAAAATCACCATGCTATTAATGGGTAATCCCACTATTTCTATGGTCATTTTCAATAGCTATAAATAACCAGGATGTGTGATCTGGTTGGTGGTTTCAAACATGGCTTTTATTTTCCATAATTAATATGGGATGTCATCCTTCCCATTGACGAACTCATATTTTTCAAGATGGTTGAAACCACCAACCAGTAATAATAATTAATTATAATAGCATTATATTACTAGTGGCTATAATTTCAGGGATAAATTCATAATGATGCTATCTAACAATAATTTATACGAATAACATCATAATCACATCATGATATTATGTAATATTCATAATAATAACATAAAACATCACAATTATAACATGCTCCATGGTGCTGGAATGTTTACCAACATTTGCCCAAACAAAATCACCCTAATTGCCATAGTAATAACATCATAATAATGGTATTCATGAGCCAATATATTGCGACCATTTTTCTATAAATATATATATATATATATATCATTATATAACCATATAAAAGCTCACCATTATTGACCAGATAATACATCATATAACCATACCCCATTCACAACATGTTTATCAGATATTAGAAACTATTCCCCGTTCCCAAAGAGTTTTGGTATAGGTTTTACGAATGTTACCTCATTAGTATGGCCATATTATCCATGGTCTGAATGGTCTGAGGTGGCCAGCCCACCTTGCTGGCGCAACATTTTGGTTTTTGAGATCATTAGTCAACAGGTTTTGGATATCTAAAGCCCAAAGTTGTACCCCAGAAACCATGGTTTAGTAATGTTTAGTAGGGGGTGGGGGATGTACAGCAAGCGGAGCAAGCGTGTTGTTGTCATAGCGGTGGCGGTGGCGTGCCGAGGACACCATCCGCCCATGCAATCCGGACATCAATCCGGAGGCCTTGGGTTGGAGCGTTGTTGGTGAGATCTCTGTCTACTATCGTGATGATGAAAAAGATGACAATGATGATGATGATGACGAGGATGATGATGACGAGATGATGATGATGATGATGATGATGATGATGATGATGATCGTGTGTCCTAGATTCACGGGTTCACTTGCCTTAGATGTGACTGGACAAAACCATCATGGTTACTTTGAGGATCGCTCTACCTTCAACCTGCCTACTTGCTTGGTGAAAAGCAGACATGGTATGACCAACCCCTTATACTTACAACATCTGTATTTCACTCACCGACTACGGAGGAACACCCAGGTAACTTTGGCAGTTTCTTGTTTCACCCTTCCTTTTATTTTCTAACTGTACACTTCTCGCTACTTTGGAAATTTCACCAAAGTAACAGCAACGGCTAAGATTTGGACGCAAGGACAAATAGACTGACGGACTTGATGACTTGAGAAAAAGGCGTGTTGGAAGTTGAGCAAGAACTAGTATTTTATTTTTGATAGACGATGGCATTTTTGCACAGACAATTGTTTCATTTCTTTGATTCTGTTGTCACGTCGCTGGCTTGCACACTTTCTCAAGGGGATGCCAAAAACTCGCCGCCATTTCGAAAAAATGGGGACCCTTGTAACACGGGGTATGCAATAATGGTTGGTTTGTACTGGAAAATCCTATTAAAATACTCCAATAGCTGGCTGGATGGTTTATTTCATGGAAAATCCCAATCGAAAATGGATGATACCTAGGGGTACCATGGGGTACCCCCATGACTTAGGAAACCTCCATATATAATCATATATATATAATTATATATATATAATTATATAAGGGTACCTCATATACCCATCATTATGAATCAATGGGGCTCCGAAAAACCCAATTTTGGGCATATCAATGGGATTAGTGTACTAGAAAAAATGAGGTATATTCAGTGATAAGTGATGGTTATACATATACCCATTCATACATTTGAATGGTAATGATTCCTGATGTTATTGAACGGGATGAACGTTCATATGAGCAGTGTTCAAAATCCCTTGGTCATTCTATTTTACTGGTTGGTCTATAGGGATGCCCCGTTCTTGGATTTGAATGATCCCCAATATATGGGGTTTTGATAAATCCTCCCCGAACTAATCATCAACCGACTGGGGCTTTGAACACTGTTCATATATCATACAGACAGTAATTTTTTGGAATCCCTACTTAGATGTGCATGCCACTTAGGATCCGTGGTTTCTATGATCCACATATAACCTTCATAATCCCATATATATATAATTATTATTGTTATTATTATTATTAGTAGTAGTAATAGTATGAGCATTAATTATTATCATTATCTTTATTATCACTATTATTATTACATATATATATATGTGTGTGTGGATATTCCCTCAATCTAGCTGGGGGCATAAGCCATTTACGTTACGTTGCGGGGTAGGTACACCCCAGGTAAACCATCGCCAAGCGAATGAGATGGTCGATCAGATCCGCCTGAGCCGTGTGTGCTCAATTTTTAACGGGGTCGGGGTCAAGGAGCCGGTCGGGATTTCGGGGATTTCGGGGATTTCGGGGATACCAGGGGTCGCAGGGACTGGTATTTGACCATGCTTTTAGACCGGGAATCTTGGGGCTTAGGATATATATATATAATACACATATATTAATATATAGTTTATATATATATATATATAACTATATATATATATACATATGTATATAAATATGGATGATATAGGCTAGGTCTATTCGTGATCTTTTCAGGAAAGATGTCTCCATTTGTTACTGAGAAACACATGGGTTGTTGTTCCCTAGTTCAACCAACAGCTAAGCCTTGGTGAAAAATGGCTGGATTGATACACCGGAACCGCTAAGGTCGCCACAGGAATTTTCACCACGAAAGGAATGGTTTAGCACAGTCCGATTCATAAAAAATGGATGTGGGTCAAAATGGAAGACCTTGGGGACCACAGATGTTAGTCTAGTTTAGTATTAACTATCCAATTGTTGGGGTACCTAATTTTGACCCATACCCAAATGATGTCCTTGTGATGTGTGGTACCATCACTCACAGCATCACAGCATCGCCAATGCTGTTTTTTTTCACCTGCGAAGTTGGATGCCAGGAATGATGGTCGATTTTCTGGTGAAACATACGTGGCAGTGCATCCCAATCATAATAAGTGGTTGATTGATTGATAAGCCATTTATAACTGGGGTATATTACATGATATTTCTATGTCCCACATGTACTGTAAGAACTTGTAGCTGGGTTATGATATGTTTAAGTGGTTATTATCCACTTACAAAAACTGTTGGATGCACATCAATTTCTAGGCCCCATGGCCGCATTTCTCCCCGATTGCCCATGGGATTGACAGTTTTTTTCCGGACTTTTTTTGTTCCATGGAACTTGTTTTTGGACTCCCAATGATGGAACCTAAAATCACATGACAATTTCTTCTCTTCCGGAAGAGGGGTTTCCAATAGTCACATTCATTGTCGCTGACATATTTCCTGCCAGGAGGGTAGAGAAGCCCAACGAATTGCACTGGAGGAAACACGCTTGGGTATACCTTTGATCTATGGAAGCGATGCTTGCTGGAGTTTCATGGGGGCTTTCAAAGTTAAGGTCCAGAACACCACTTTTTTGTTTTTTGGTGAACAATACCCACATCATATCTGTGCAGATTTAACATATTATACTTATTATACTGAAATTATACTGTTTGTTTGTCCACATGTTTATATTTGTTGGATACATTTCCATGTTTTTTCGTTCGCTTTCTTCAGTCACCAGCCATCTCCAATTTTTCGCACCAGTTCCCTGTGTGAACCATCCATATTGGGGTACCCCACAGGAAAGCCCTAAATCGCGAACATGGTGAAATGTTCTATTACTGGCGTCAAAATATACCAGAGGCAAGTTTCTCATGATATATATGATATCCCAGTTGTTTAAGGGCCTGGACCCAGTTCCACGAACCTTTGATCCTAGCTTCCAGATCCAAGGCAAGGAAAGGTAATTTACACCGTGTCTCCATTATATATACAGTATATATATATCATAATATATCATAATATACATATACATATATATATATATAATACATATATACATATATACATATATACATATATACATATATACATATATACATATATACACATATACACACACACATATATATATAGGTAGTATATAATGATGATTTTGGCAAACCACTGAGATGAAAGCAACCCACACTTTCGATCCCGGCATTTCTCATTTCTCAGTGAATCCGGTCCCCAGCAGGCGATCTATAGTTTGATAGGTGATTTACATCATGAAATTTGCCAATCACCGGTGATTTACATACGAATCTGAATTTTCATATACCCTCTGGTTATGACTAACATAGCCATGGAAAATCACCATGCTATTAATAGGTCAACCATGTATAAATGGGCCATTTTCCATGGCTATGTTAAATAACCAGAGGGTAGGTTTTTTATAGTTTTTTTTTTTTTTTTTTTAATAGTGTTCAGTATCAGTCTTCCATTTCAAGAAAATCAAGAAACACGAACGACCGCGTCAATCCTGAGGACCATTTATCGCACTGGTTGAATTGATGTCCTTTTCGCATTGGTTGATTAGTACAGTGGAATCCCCCATTGAACAACTTGATACTCGTATGTCAGTGATGGAAAATGGTATGCCAAACCAAAACCTATGGTTCCCCTTACGGACATCATTGCTATTCCTGCAGTGATCCAAAAACATCCAGCAAATCATCCAAAAGTGTCAGTCCTAAGAACCGTGGATGTCCCTTGTGCCCTCCTTGGTTGATGGTTGACGTTGTAGGTGATGGTTGACTTGGTGAAATTCGTGGGATTTTCCATTACCAATCATTTCCCATTTTACAGATGTAGTTTTTCATCGCAGTTTCCAAAAATTACAGAAACAGGGTACATTTCTGAGTCCAAACCCATTTCCCAATCATCCTTAGAAATCATCAGGTTATCCATCACTCCTCATTGTTTGTTGGTTCAATCCCAATTATCCATGATATCCCATTACATCCACATAAATTCTGATGGTATCCAACCAAACCATCCAACCAATTACTGTAAATCATATTATACCCGATCATATCCCCATCATTATATATATATATACATATCATAATATATATATATATACATATATATATATATTGATTGAATCCCCATTATATCCCCAGATATCCCTATATATCCTTATATATCTCTATTAGACCCCCACTACATCGCAAACATCCCAACGGGTATCCCTACTTGGATGTGCATTTTTCACACATCGAATCCATGCCCAAAAATCATCCCATCAGTGTGTGGATCTTCCCTTTATATCCGGTTTTATTCGCCATTTACGATGGCCGAAAAACTGGGCCGTCCGTGTCTCGCCCCAGAAAACCCCCAGGAAAACCCCAAAAACCCCAGGTCTCACCCCACAGCTGCCGTGTCCTTAGGACGTGATCCACGGCATGTGGACGGTGTTCCCCATTCCCCTGGCCGAAGCCAGCAGCTGGGAGCCCTCGCTGGCGCAGCAAACTGCGCGCGCCACCGCGCTGGAGACGACGGCCTCGGGGATCCATTGGACCTTCGTGCCCCGGAGATCCGGTTGGATCGGCGGCTGAGACGAGTCGAAATGAGGTTTAAGATGGCTGGAGAGTCAAAAGACATGGAGAAAGATTGAGGTTTTGGAATCAAACTGAAGAACCTGTCTTATGATGATTTAGCCATCAAACATTGATAAGAAACAAGGATTTAACTATCAAACATGGGGGTTTGACCTTCAAAAAATGGCAAGCAACGGGATGGAGAAGATTTTCCTTTCAAACAATTGGAGGAGAATTTACAAAGTTGTGACTAGAACCAGTTTCTGGCAGGTTCTGGGTGTTTTTCTTCGGATCTGTTCCAATTTGTTCTGATCCGTTCCAAAGTAAGCCAGAGCTGGGCATGGGACGTTTCCATGGCCCCCATGGTGGCTGCTTACCAAAGAGGCCCCCATGGTGGACGTGGCCAGAGACCAACGATGGGGTCGAGTGGCTGAAGGCGCTCGGATAGTCTTGAGAAAAGGAAGCAGCCGCCTCCCTGCCCCTGGGGCAACCTTGGTTAGATACCTTAATTTCTTGCTATGGCAAAATGTACATTCACCAGCTAAAACTGAGATTTTTTGGCAGGTATCCAAGATTCACCATGGCCCCTAGAAAGTCTAGATTTTCGTAAACAACTTATAACAAAATAGTGGTAGATTCAAGCTAAAATCAGTTTGTTCCCGGGTTACTATATCAACATTATCAACTGAACCACAAATTTCATGTCACGTTGGTGTAAAAGATTCCAAGCAGCCAATGTTTTGGCATTGGAGGATTCATATGTTTATGTCTAGCCCCGTGATCGATGCTTGTGCAAGGCGGTGCCCCTATGTTTGCTGGTTTATAACATCATTTTTTTGCCCATAGCTTTTTTTTCATGCTATATCCAATGTCTACCATCTATCCTAGATATTGGAATTCTGAAGCAACTTAGACTATTAGACCATATTAGACCATTTTTTCCCACCTTGCACAAGTATCGATGATCAGAATCTATGGGTCCATTGCTACAGCAACAGTTGCGGCAGTTGCAGAATCTATGGGTCGCCTCCATGTGGAAATCCGATGTTTCTGATGACGTCTCCAGCTCTTGAAGGTTTGACTCTTGTTGGTTACCCCACATGTTTGCAGTTAAAGCCAGCATTTTGTGAGGGGTAAAGTTTTTAAAGCGGCACTGTTTGCAGGTAAACATCATTATATTTGCAAGGTTCAGCCACAGTGTATCTTCATTTTCTATGAAAAACTGCAAAATTCTATCCATGCCAGGAAAAAAATACGATTTTCATCCAATCTTCCGTAGAACATCATAAAAACCACGATTTTCATGCAATTTTCCCCGCATTTTCCCGAAGTTGGCAGCCAGGCTCCGGGGAGGATGTCTTTTTGGGCCAGACTTTTGCGGTGGCGCGGGTGAAGGGCTTCCAGGGCCAGGAACTGAAGCTTGACGACTGAAGTTGTGGAGAAAATTCTCTCTGTTTTCAGAATATTATCTCGTAGGTGGTTTGGAACATAATTTTTATTTTTCCATATGTTTCCACTCATGCAGTTGGGAATAATGATCCCAACTGACGAACTCATATTTTTCAGATGGGTAGGTATACCACCAACCAGATTATTTCTGATAAAGAGAGTTCTAAGATGTTCTATTACGTCAGAAATGATCGGTTTTATCACCTAAGTTCACAGAAATAATGCAAAAAAATCACATCAGAAATGAACACTGGGATTATGGTGATCACCACAGAAATTATCATCTGGTTATTTAACATAGCCATGGAAAATCACCATTTTTAATAGGTAAACCATCTATTTCTATGGGCCATTTTCAATAGCTATGTTAATTAACCAGAGGGTAGATCTTCTATTTTTAGAAAAAATACATCATAAATCCCATATGCTCCATGTATAGTATATTTACCTACAAAACTGGATCATTTATGGGGTAAATGTTGGTAATTATTCCAGCACCATGAAGCTTAACTTATGTTGTCAGATGTGATTACCAGTTGTCCATTGAGTCCATTATGATTTTCCGCAAAGAAATTGAACATATACCCCCATGGGTTTTCTATCTAATGATGTTATCAAAATCATTATATAGAGTTCTAACCTGATTGGTGGTTTGGAACATTGACTAATATTTTCCATATAATTAATATGGGGTAATCCTTCCCATTGACGAACTCCTATTTTTCAAGATGGTTGAAACCACCAACCAGGTAATGATCGTTTCCATATCTTTCCACTTTTCCATGTTTCTATGAAAACCATGGTTTATATCTAATGATGATATGTTAAGGGAAACCATTGGTTGCCCACATCTATGTTATTTAGCCTAAGGTAAACGAAAGCATAGATTCGTGGGCTTGCCCAATGGTTTCCCTTGGAGGAAAATGATCTGCATTGATGGTGGGCAAACTACACTAATTTATCTGGGTAAATTATAACGACCTCACTGCGACCGAACCCTGGAATCATGGTTAGTAAGGGGAATCATCCCCAAATGGCCCAACAATTCAGGTTAGTGAAATATTATAATTTACCCTGATTTATGTTAGATAAGACAGGAGGGTATATTTCATCACCCCTATTAATTTGTAATATTCGGCGATAGAACATGATAGAAAAAAAAACAACACGTTGTTCCAACAATGGGGTTAATCGATTTAATTATTACTTGGGATGTTAATAATTGATACTATAATGAATCCGGGATTAATGCTTCATTATTCATGGGGCTTCAATAATTATATATTGATTCTAATAATAAGATTGATAGTTCATTATCTATTGAATTGATCAACATTGGGGATGAACTCCACCAATGGGGATTATTGCAAATTGGCTTATGGTTCAAATTATTCATTGAGTTCCGAACAACATATCCATGGTTTTGTCTAATATACTTGATTAATCATCACTTGTTATATATTGTACAACTGAATTATAGTTCTAGCATGTTCTAACATGTTTGAATTATTTCTGGGTATATGAATACTTAGATTTGACATAATTACTATAGTAAATTGGGGATTGCTGGTTCATTGTTCGTGGGGATTCAATACTTGTATATTACTTCTAATAATGGGATTAACAGTTCATTATCTATTGATAAATATTGGGGATTCAATAATTAGTGGTAATTATATTGATGGAATATGTGTACGTATGTATATATATATATATATATACATGTTTTCCAATTGTTACTCGGTATATGCAAAAAAATGTACTACAGTTATCTATTTATTATCATTAGTACTGCAGTCATTGTTGTCATTGTTAGTACTCCAATGAAAGATACTAATTGCCAATAGTGGGTTAAGTAATAAGTTAATCATTATGAATTATTGATTGGGTCATACCTGAGTATTATATAATTATGAATAGCCAGGTAAAATAATAATTCATGGCGGTTTATGATTAATCTTTACCTATTCGAATCGTAAGAGTTATTTTTTTTGTTCTACGAAACTACTACTTGGTAATAGAACCCATCCCCCTCATATTTATGGAACCCCACTTCATGAACAGATCTTATACTAAATAAGGGTTTATAGATGGTATTGAAAATGATTGGTTTTAATATTTTTTGTTATAGATATATTGTGATGTATAATATGCAGAGCCACAGAGAGAGAGAGAGAGAGAGAGAGAAAGAGAGAGAGAGATATAGAACAAGAGAGAGAGATATAGAACATGTGTCGACTTGGAAATTGTGCAGAAGTATACTGACATCGGATGCTAGTGGATCATAGTGGATCTTCTAGATATAGTGCATCGACGACTCATCAACCACCAAATCTATGAGTTCTAAGAGACTCATCTATTTTTCGGAAACACTAAATTTGAACTTCATCCAACACCAAACCCAAGCCGTTTTCGTTCAAAAAACGAGGGTAGATGCCGCCTGGCTCAGGACAGCTGAGGATAGCCTACTGGCCACCCCCAAACATTTTGCCGCCTATGGTGGAGTCTCCGCAGGCTGGATCATTACCCAACTACAGTTACTTGAGGAAAACAAAAAACATCATATACAATTATATAATCATAGTTGTTGTTGGTTCCATCATGCAAATATATGAAAACCATGATTCATGAATTGTTATGGTTATGATTATTATTGGTTTATAATCATTGTTGTTTGTCTGACGATGTCGGGTTAATATTTATTTTGGATAGGGAACATGATGGACAACCCCTTGAGGCAGCCTATTTTCAGACACACCCATTTACCGATTAAGACCAAAGTGATTACTGTTTTTTGCTTTCCAGTTGTTTACAGTAGACGGATATAAAAGGATATAAAAGGCATGGTAGCATTCAACAGCTATATAAATACAAACTTAGCCGTTCCATGCTGACATGTCCCAACTCGATTTTATGTGTCCGTTAAAGTACAGTTTTATACCATGACTTAGATCTAAATTCCATGCAGTTTAATATCATATACAATACAGCATATATAAACATATACATAGATGCATAATTAATATAATAATTTATATATATACATACATACATGTATTACCATTGAACCATCCCACCTTTCTTCCAACACATCAAAAACATTCATTTCATCCACAAACATAGATGATGCCTTAGTTAACAGCTCCCCTCACCAGGTCGGGTCTCATAGTTGGCTGAGTTGGTTGATAGTTCCAACAAATGTTGGGTTTATGGCACATATATCGAACTAGTTCATGGGGGCTGCAAAAAATAATCATTTAGTATAAATCAACAATGAATCCATATGAATTCTTTTTTGGATAAAATCCTAATTTTTGGTGCTTAAATCTACGATTTTTCATCCAATTAATTGTATTAGTTTTACGGCCAGTGTATCTCATTTTTGTTGGTCAACTCACCCTTATTTGAAACCACCAACTAGCTATTCCATAGAAACTACATAATCCCATCTAATCCAAGTAAATTCAATGGCCATTTCAGGAACCTAAATTGGAGGTAGGCCGAAAATTCAGGGAATATCCCAGCAAAATATGGCCTGAAATATGGTACTAACGTACCTCCATGTTAGGATCCTGAAATTCCCATTCAAGTCTGGTTGGTGGTTTCAAACATTGTTTATTTTCCATGATATATTGGATAATCCTTCCCATTGACTTTTATATTTTTCAAGATGGTTAAAACCACCAACCAGAAGTAAATCTCTTAAACCACCGTTTTTTTTTTTTTTTAGCAAAATTACCTTTCCAGACCTGGCGCCCTTCCAAGGCCCGTTTTTTGATGGATAAAACCCCCAATGAATGGCATGTTGAAAACTATCACAAAATATTTTCCAGAGCTAGTAGAATACATGCCATATACCACCTGACACAGGACACATTTTATTCTATAATCCAATTTTTGATGATTATTCCATAGGTTAGTCCATTAAAAAACACCAAACTAATAAACATATGATCCACATATATATATATACATATATACATGTATATACATATATATATATACATATATATATATATATATCCATATGTACATGCATAAATGCATAAATGCATGCATGCATGCACCCATACATACATACATAGATAGATAGATGGATACATAGATACACAGGTTATTCATGGTAACCGGTAACCCTTCAGTAAAGTAACATAGCTATAGCAAATTGCCCATGTATAGATGATTTACCTATACTATACTATATGTTCCGTAGTTATGTTAGTTTACCAGAGGGTGACCCCCATGTTCTTGTTTGTTTCTTCTCATTTAATGCAATTTATGGACATCAGACATCATATGACCCACATATATATATATGGTCCCGTGTCCCGTGTTCCCACCCTCCCCCCCATGGGATGGGGGGGGGGGTATGATGCCCCTGTGGTGGTGTATATACATACATACATACCTACATACCTACCTACCTACCTACCTACCTACCTACATACCTACGTACATACATACATACCATTACATTACCTTACCTTACATTACCTTACCTTACATGACCTTACCTTACATTCCATACATACATACATACATACATACATACATACATACACACCATTACATTACCTTACCTTACATTACCTTACCTTACCTTACATTACCTTACCTTACATTCCATACATACATACATACATACCATTACATTACCTTACCTTACCTTACATTACCTTACCTTACCTTACATTACCTTACCTTACATTCCATACATACATACATACATGCATGCATGCATGCATGCATGCATGCATGCATACATACATACATACATATACAGACACACACATACATACATACATACATACATACATACATACATACATACATACATACATACATACATACATACATACCAACATACATACATACCAACATACATACATACCAACATACATACATACATACCAACATACATACATACCAACATACCAACATACCAACATACCAACATACCAACATACCAACATACCAACATACCAACATACCAACATACCAACATACCAACATACCAACA
>Ga0126342_10011981_pt1 | contig 15478 bp, 11 predicted proteins | sample Cyp1metagenome_FD_92528 | JGI IMG/M metagenome (GOLD analysis project Ga0126342, IMG submission 92528) | Coral microbial communities from Lord Howe Island, Old Settlement Bay, Australia - Cyphastrea 1 metagenome | ecosystem: Host-associated > Invertebrates > Cnidaria > Coral ...
AAGATGAGAGGATGTGAAGATGAGAGGATGTGAAGATGAGAAGATGTGAAGATGAGAAGATGTGAAGATGAGAAGATGTGAAGATGAGAGGATGTGAAGATGAGAAGATGTTTTACAGACCCCTACTATTGGAAGAACCCTGCGCTCGGACGCTCTCGGGAAAAACATAGGGAAAACGATGATAAACGTGGCTGGATGGTAATTCAACCACCAATCACCAAATATGTCTATATAAATATGTCAAATATGTCTCATCTGGAGAAAGATGAACACATCCCGAATCAGAGTTTTAGGCCTGATCTAGGGTGGCTTCCCTGGCCAGAAGTTATAAAACCGGTGAGGGTGTAGTGAGGTTGCTGCGATGCCTGTGCGCCTTTCCTTTGTCGGTGGATGTTTTCCAAACCCACATGACCCGCAGATATCATTCCCATGGACTCCAGGTTTGTTTCGAATATCTAAAAGGGGTCAAGCTGAAACCAAAAAAACAATCCAAAAAACAATCCAACAACTCTAAAATGGAACATCAATGACGTTATATCCCATTCATTTCCCATTCAACGACCACCATTCAATGCCATCCGTTCATCCCAGTGACGTAGCTGTTGGGCACACCCAGGAAACCGGCGTTCTCGAAGTCACCAGGAGGGCGTTTGGGATCATCCACCTGGACGTGGGAATTTCAGGATCCTATGGAGGTACGTTAGTAAGTTAGTACCATATTTCAGGCCATATTTTCTGAGATATTCCCGTAAAAATAGGCCAATACATATGGTAGGTATCTCCAATTTGTTCGCTTCCTGAAATGGCCATTGATAATGTGGGTGAAACAATGCCATAAACCACCCATTTGGGAATGGTAAACATACCACCTATAAAAATGGTGATGTCTGGGGGGTGGTTTATGGCATTGTTTTATCCACATTAGAGTATTTGTAGCCAATTTAACCATCTAACACATAGCCAATTGAGTGAGCCTCTGGTCATTTTAACAGTCTGCTATTGAAGCCATGACCATTTAGTTTGACGATTTACCTATTAATAGCATGGTGATTTTCCGTAGCTAATTTAGTTTACCGGAGGGTAAGGGAAAACATATCCATCATCTATGGTTCAATGCGGTGGTCTAGGGAAAATCTACCGGAAAAATGTTTACTATCAAAAAAGGGGGTTGTCTGTAGATGTTCCCATATTTTCCCTCAAACCAAGACTGGGTAAATGGTTGGTAAATCATGGTAAATCCCATTACATCCCCCAATTTGTATATAGTATTGGCCAAATTTCCTGAAATGGCCTTCCAAATCGAACAGATCCGCTACAATTCCACGAGTGATTTCAAGTGGGCTGCATTATATATATATATATATATATATGTATATTATATACATATATGTATAATATACATATGTATATATTTATATATAATATATACACATATATATATATATAATATACATATGTATATATAATTATATATAAAATACATATGTATATATATAATATACATATGTGTGTATATATATATATATTCCAATTATTTATTTGATATATATATATATATCTCTATACGGAGGTTTCCTAAAATGGAGATACCCCAATAGCTGGATATTTTTAATGCGTTGGAGGTACCCCCCATTTTAGGAAAGCTCCAAGTTCATATTCAACATCATATGGTCCCATGATGTGTAAATCCCACCCCCATCCACCATGTTTTCTGGGTGTTGAGGATGAACGCGATTAATTATAGTTGGTTAGTTCATGTTAATTAGATATAAACTTGTTGGTGGTTTTAACCATCTTGAAAAATATTAGTCAATGGGAAGGATGACATCTTATATATGAAATGGAAAATAAAAAATGTTTGAAACCACCAACCAGTAAATATAAACACCCAGTTTTCCTATTTTCATATCCCATCACATGGTGAATATGATTTCATAAACAGATATGACATGAAAATGGGATTTAATTGTGTATATATCTATTATAGATGGGACAATATAATTTACATTTCATATCAATATGGATGTGTCCTAAATTAGGGGTACCACAAATCATCCATGTTTGTAGGATTTTCCCTTATAAGCCATCCAGCTATGGGGGTAACACCATTTGTAGAAACCCCCTTATATACCCTCTGACTATTTAACATAGCTATGGAGAATGGCCCATTTATAGATGATTTTCCCGGTAAAACTTCCATCCATAATGGATTTTCCATAGCTATGTTAAATAACCAGATGGTAAACCCTATTACAGACACTGCTGACAAGGGCAGCGCCAGGAGACGTACTGGAAGAGCTCCACTGTTCCCGCGAAGGCCACCATCTGTGCCCAGCCGCTCAAGGGCACCTTGCCTCGGAAGTTGTGGCTGGGGGCAGAGTTTCAAGTTGTGGATGCCCAAGTTTGGGATTCTGGAAGATGTTCTTTACATACACACATTGTATATGTATATTGAATATGTATTTAAATATTATTTAATCATGATATATATATATATATATGTAGTATCACACACATATCACACATTTAAAGTACAAGCAAACGGTTCCCGTTCAAAAAATGACGAGACACTTTGAAACCAGTGGTCATGCCGGTTCCAAACCATCAAATACAGGGTTTAAAGTACATGTGTGGAAGGGATCGAAGACCAGAATCAGGTAGTAGTGTGGCAGTTCAGTTGGACATAGTTGGCCACATGACTGACAAGTGGCTATCTGCAGGATCTATCTTTTTCGATGTGGGACCGCTTCATAAATTTAGGAATACATTGACCTCGATACAATCTTATCCAGACGATCCCAATGACTCATTCTACCCCTGGGTTAATTGTGGATTATCACTACTATGGTGGCCATTTGACTTTCAGGGATTGGACATACTGTGACATACTGTAACCTCGGTAGATATGCTGTCAGCTGGCTTGTCCAACTTCCTAGCCTTCATCCTGTGTACAGTAACCCTCCTATAAGCGTTATGTATCGGTCTGGGATTTGCCGACAACAAACAAACAAAAACACAGCGGACTCTTGGTCCTGGGCTTCCAACAGTTCCTAGTGTTTTTTTAAGACTGTCCTTGATATCATTTGATGATCGCAAGCGTCCGGCAACACCTCGTGACTGGGTATCAACCATCTCTCGTGAGATGAATGTCCAAGTCACCATTTTTTTGACAGCTCCTGCGTACCCTGACTGCATGGTCAAATAAGCTTATAAACAAACACAAATAACAATTATCAATTGTTGAAAAAAGACACCAGATCATTGGTTAGTACCATGTTTCTCCTTGGTTGTCTGACCAAATCATGGCTGTTTCTTGAGCGAAAGCATCCATCAATCCGCCCTGAACTTTTGTGGTTTCAACACCATTTCGGTGAATACTCGTCATGTGTGTGTATTGTATTCTTGTCCTGGTCCTATTTGTCGATGGTTTGTTTGTTTGTTTCTGGTTTACATAATGAATGGTTCTCACCAAAACTATCAATATAGTGGGCTTGTCCAAAAACAGGGCGTGCCGCACGCATGCATACCTCCAACTGGAAAATATCCCGATAAAATTTATACTACCGTGTTGGCAACCACCCCCCATTTATATCCATTTATCCACATTTTCCCCAGATATCCGGCTAAATCCTGATTATCATGTGGTTGGGAAACGCTTAGTTTTTTTAGCTCCTTGGCTCCCAAGCCAAAGGCGACATAGATCTGAAGGCTCCGCGAAGGAATTATACTGGGATTATGGGCCTAAAATTAAGTGCCTCAAGATACCCTTTGGTTATGACTAACATAGCCATAGAAAATGGCTACCATCTACAGATGATAAACACGATGATTTGTTGCTTGCAATAAACTGGTGAGTTTCCAGTCCGCAAACAGTGAACTAACCAGAAGATAAATAAAACTATAGATTATCCAATGATTATCCCATATTATCCCATAAAGTTCTATGAATTGCTATGTTTAAAGATGTTTAAAGTGCCTGAAGCATCCATTATTCAAATCCTTCAGTTCCCATCCGAGTCGCTGAAGGCAGCGAAGCCCGTAGGCACATCGCTGAATTTCAGGCCCAAGGACGGCGACAGATCGCCCGGCCAGCGGTAGTACTCCGGCACCTCGACGGGACGCGCAGTGTTCATGTGGTCGGTGTTGTTAGGGTTAGCAAAAAACAGCAGCTTAGCAAACAATATACTAAACATATAGTTTTTTTTCAAAAAAAATTGTGATGGAGATATAATTTCTGGCAATCGGATTGACTGAAAGTCTTGGAGTTGATCAAATTGAAACTTGAAGAATACGCAAACTGCCGGATGCGTCTTCCTGGCAAAAACTCGTCGCGAAGGTCACTTAAATTCACTGGGTACAGTATCAAAGTATAGTGTTTGAGGAGATATCCAATACGGAAGATGTTTCATTCACAAAGTTCATCCTACTCCCTGCAATTCCCCTGTCATTCGAGCCCAGTACGAGTTGATCTGTTGAACGGGATTGATTTTTTCAGCTGATGGGAAGACATCATGATCCCAGAGCCCTTTGCGTGTCTTGGAATTTGATCTCCCAGTTTCCTTAACACCCATGCAACTCAACAGAAGATCCTCTGCGAACATCTCCAATGTCGAGTTTTGTGATCCACATCGTTTTCCCCAAAAGACTACATCTCAGAGCCGTTCGAATCTGTGTTTTCCATATGGGGATGGGTCAATACCTATTAATACCATTTTTAGTGGGATGAACATCCATTTACCAGCTATTCTGATGTTCACCAGGGGTACAAGGTTTTGACACACTGCCATATCTTTTCTTCCGGGAGCTTCCACCATCCAATCCCAGGCGCGATGTATCCCAAGCAGGCGAACATCGCCACGCGGCCATGCTTCAGCTCCACATAGCGACGACGACGGAAGGATGCCACGTCGTCGGTCTTGGTGAAGCCCAAGGGGTCCCAAAAGCCTTCGACGTTTCGATCGGTTGTGGTATGTTGTGGTTGAAGATGGTGAGGGAAAATCTATAGGAAAACCAGTGAAAGCCCATGGGTTTCTTATCAAATATAAATAGCCTCTGGTAATTTAACATAGCTATGGATAATGGACCGTTTATAGATTATTTACCTATTAAAATGGTGATTTTCCATAGCTATGTAAACGTTTACCAGAGGGTAAATCTATGGGGTTTCCGAAGAAAAAACTATCCCTTGAGCCAATCCAATGGCTGAATGGGATACGTTTTTGTGGCATTTGGTAAACCAAGATAGCTATAGAATAGCACAATCGCACAACCTGAACTACATACCAGGTATATAAATCATATATATGTATGTACATCGGCAATTTTCCATAGCAATGTTAGTTTACCAATGGTTACCACAGGCATCCACAGGGTATATCCATATATCACGGGAAAACGGGGAGATGACCAAGTTTTATGTTCAAAATAATGAGTCATTAGATGTTATTGGCCGAAGCCTCATATTACGTTCCTCCAAGTTCCATCCTCAATATGGGGATTTCCAGAAATGGGGATACCCAAATTGATGTTTTTTTGTTGATGGAAAATTCGAAAATAAATTGGATGATTTAGGGATAGCCCTATTTTAGAAAACCTCCATCTGGATGATTCAACATGATTAGAATCTTCTTGGTAACCCTTGATACCTCCCTTCTTGTGGGTCCGGGGCCTACGGGAGGCTGGACGCCCAGCTCGGTCTCAAAGGCGTTGGAGCCGGTGTAGAGGCCATAAGGAGTTCCGAAGAGGCCATCCTGCACCTTGGAGAGGAGGGCATTACATACCATACATTGCATTGCATTGCATTACATTACGTCACATTACGTCACATTACATATTACATTACATATTACATTACATATTACATTACATATTACATTACATTGCGCTACATCACATACATTTCAAAACGCTACATTACACTACATTACATCACATTACATTACATTACAATACATTACATTACATTACAATACATTACATTACATTACGTCTTCTTACATTACATTGCATTACATTACGTCACATTACATTACATGACATTACATTACATTACGTCACGTTACATTACATCACATTACGTCACATTGCATTACATTACATTATATTACATTACATTACATTGCTTTACTTACGTCACATTACATTACATTACGTCACATTACATTACATTACGTCACATTACATTACATTAAATTACATTACACCACATCACAAACATTACATCACATACATGTCAAAACGTTACATTACATTAAAGTCATTACATACATTACATCACATCCCATCACATCACATCACATTACATATTTATGTGCATATATTTTTTCAAACATTGGAACATCCCAAAGTGGACGGGTCACTATTTGTTTAATATCTGCTGTCTCAGCCCGAAATCTTGAAGTGCTCAGGCAAAAAACATAAATGGTGTGACGTCTCAGAAATGGTACAACTATGTACAACTGAATTTCGCTTAAAATGGAGATACTCCAGTCTAGGGGTTTCAATGGGAAAAATAATGATAAGATCGATGGGTACACCTATCTCTATATTTCTATTGATATGAAAATATATAAGATGGATATGTATCAATACATACATATATATAAATATATAGTTATGTATGGTGAGAGAGAGAGAGATATATATATATATACAATATATATATATATATATATTATCACATATGGGAAAAGACTTTTTTCAGACAGACCAAACTGGATTCGACATGTTGGAACTAAGAAGTATTATCATGTAATTGCTCAATTTATGTTTATTCAATGATCATAGTTTTGATGATAATCATCAAATCGAACCATACAAAATGGATAGTTGGATAGCTACGATCATTAACTATAGTTTCATTAATCATAAAAGACAGAATGAACGAGTTATCACTGAATATACTCGCAATGATCATATGATCATCATTTCTGAACAGTTTATGATAGTTGTATAGTCTACTGTAACTTCGTACTGGTTGGTGGCTTCAACCACCTTGAAAAATATGAGTTCGTCAACGGGAAGGATGACATCCCATATATGAAATGGAAAATAAAATTCATGTTTGAAACCACCAACCAGTAAATATAAACACCCAGTTTTCCTATTTTCATATCCCATCACATGGTGAATATGATAGTTATATAGTCTACCGATGTCTACTGTCACTTTGTATCGTTATCTTCCCATCCAATTCTTTCAGGCTCGCCCATGCCGAATGTCGACAGCGACGCTCTCATTGATGCAGGGAACCCAAAGGCCCACGATCGCCATCATGGCCAGACGGCCGTTGGCCAACCTAGGAGGATCGGCCGGATCGGCCGTGCCGGATTTTCGGGGAGCCACCAAAGATAGGGGGTCATCCCCATCACATGAAATTAGTGGTAGTTAAACCTCAGAAAACTGGATGGAATCGTGAAATCACTTTAAACTGGTTGGTTCCTAAACATTCTGGTTTTTTTCGTCATCCCCATCAAACAAGGTTTTGTAACCCTCCTATGGCAACCAATCAACCATCAATTGAACAGTATTTATCAAAACCGGTGTTATTGGCTACATGGGGTATAACCTGAACAAAATGCCAAAAAATGGTTAAACGTACTAAAATTATGGTATAAGACAGTGTAAAACACAATTTTTATGGGTACTTGGAGGGCCTAGGAAGTTACACCACTGTTGGTTGTTAAGGTCTAAAATCAATCAATTGGATTGCCTTTCTACCAATCCAATGGCTCGCCCAGCAACTCCGAGTTCAGGGCGCGCTTGCGGGCCTCTGCATCTTGCATTGGTTCAGCAGTGATACCCAGGACCATGTTGCCGTACCTGGCACCGGCGCGATGAAAACATTCGGGGTGGACTGTGGGGTGGACCTGCACACAATGAAAACTACCCGGGATTTACTGGGTCATGGGAATACAAGGGTTTATAACTAACCAAGTACTAGTAGACATAATGATTTACCTCCCGGTAGCTTGTTGGGTAGCTACTGAACATGGCCCCTTTATAGTTGATTTGCTGATTAATAATGGTGATGTTTAATAGCTATGTTACATTACGAAAGGGTAATCCAAAACAAACATGACTGTGATTAGAAAACATGTGGATTGATCGAGCAAAATTGGGCGGGGGCGACCTGTACTGCAAGTATTGTGTTGCACCAAGAAATTCGATGAGCTGTTCAACGGTTTGACCAACAAAAAACGCAACTTGTTGGTGGGGGAGACACCAGTCCCAAGAATTCAAGACCTCATCATTCCAAATCTTTTAAAAAATACCTAACTTCGAGTGATCCCCACCATGGCATTTCAAGGCATCTATTCTGACATATAGTCTGTTACCCATCCGAGAAGTTCATCGTCACACAAAAGAAACAGTGCATGCTATGCTACAAGGCACAAGAAATGGTTGGCCTCTGGCCTTCTGGCAATCTGTCTGGCATGTGTTTGGGTCCAGGGCCACTCCACAGCCTCCTGAGCTTGGGATGTGGCACCGCGTCCAGCGCCACTCCGCAGCGTCCGGCGCTCGCGATGTGACCCGGGCCCAGGCACAGCCCGAAACTTGCATGGCGGAGAAGAAGGTGAGGAAGGAGGTGAGGAAGCAGGAGAGGAGGAGGAGGAGGAAGGCGAGGAGAAGTTGCAGTGGCCTTTGTTAAAATCTAGAGACCCTCACCTGGCAGGCGGAGAACAAACAAAAACAGAAGATGCTCCAAACCACCCACCAGAGAAGATGAGGCGCTGATTCGGCACAACATGGAGTTTGGCCAATGTTTGGGTTTTCACCAAGAACCAAAATATGGCATACCATGGCCACGTGGTCTACCATGGTATCATTCTCACCACCAAAAAACTCCAGCACCTCAAGACTTAGCTCTGAAAACGTATTGACTAGAAAATAATTTTCAAAAAATGGATCAACATATAAAAGAATTACAAAACATAATTATCATCAATAATCAAAACTATCAGTAAACATATTAATTATAGGCCTGATAATATTGATACTTGCTCATGACAATGATAATGATGACATAACCCCGTCGGTCCAAGTCCTCGCTAAACTAGGCCTTTGCCAAAGGCCTGGTTGAACTAGGCCTTTAGGACTGAGGTTTTCTCTATGTGATTAATTTTGAGGTCGTATTTTTGTGAGACTTAGCCGAGCAAGGTCCCAACCCCAAAGATATCCAATGCTTGAAAAATTGAGGGCACAACTTCGAGATTTGCGAAAATAGTGACACCGTGAAAAAACCGCGAGAAGGGCATGAAAAGCCAGTAAAAACCCCGTGAAAAGGCCGTGAAAAACCCGCAAAATCAGGTTCGTACAAAAAATGCAAAATGAATGGTTTTGCGATTTTGTGACCAATTTTTCTCATGAGTGCTCCCGCTCTATGTGGCTGCTGCTGATCTTACTGTGCATATTTTTTATTTTTTTCAAGGTATGAATTTTTTGAGGCCTTTAGTCATTTAGGTCCTTTACCCCAACGGCCGCGTTAAGCTCGTCCTTTGGACTGACTGGGTAATGACAAAATGATAACATAATTAAAAAAACGATAATATTGCGCGTAAGACTCAATAACAGCAACACTAATCATTCACAAAATATCAACACTGATATCATCTCATTACTATAATACTATAGTACAAGCCACAATAATTATACTCTCTGGTAAACTAACATAGCTATTGAAAATGGCGATTTATAGTGGATTTACCCATTGAAAATGGTGATTTTCCATAGTTATGTTAGTTTACCAGAGGGTAATTCACCGGGGATTGGACCAACGCATGACAGGACCAATGGATTGGGGAAGAAAAACTGCCATTTATCACATTTTGGCACGTCCAATCAGCGGGTCCAATCCCCACCAACTCAGCATGTCCCTGTTGCATAACCATCATTTTTCCAACATCATCCAACGCTCCACCGACGCCGTTGTTCTGCCCAGAGACCCCAACTTGCCCTTGCCGTAGTTGCCGGGCTCCGCGGGGTCCACGGGGGTGTTCACGCAGAACTCGTAGCAACCGCAGAGGGCCACCCACTGCAACCAGCCCTCGGCGGGCACCTTGGTGATGGCGGCAATGCCATTGGGCACGTCGGCGAACTTCAGGTTGCTGCTGGGGGCCAAGTAGCCTCAAATGGGCACTGGAAAGCCATGATATATACATTTAAAAAACACAGAGGATTGAAGCATTAGACATTGGGTAGTATATGGTTGTGATCTCAAGTTTGATGTTCATGTTCGAAGTTGAAATCACTAATATGGACAATAATATATCAAGTTTGCAAGCACAATATCCCTAGAGTTTCTTATGTTATGATAAATATGGAGTATGGGGAAATGGTTTGGAATGGAATGATCTAAAGCACAGGTGTCCCCGGGTGTGGCATAGGTGACTTTACATGCAATATGGGCACCCCCAGGATATAAATTGGCTTATAAGCCAATCCAACTGTGTATTTTCAGTAGAAGTGTATATATGTATATAATATGCATGTATCAACAACAAATCCTAGTTAGCCTAGTTTGAAACCAACTTTCCTATCTGTAGGACACCATGGATTGTGAATTCAGGAAGGTTCTTCAAAGGCGAACTGGGGAACTTTGTCCGATGGAATTGGGGAAAAAAACATGGTGCCCCAGGTATGATCAACTGTCGATTTTGGAATGTTCTGACTCAAAAAATCTTTGTCAGGAGAATATTTTGCAATATCACATGATAAAAAGAAGGTACTGAATTCAAAATCAGTTCAACATATACATAATATACCCAACTCTCAAGACTCACATGAGTCAGGCAACTGAAGAGAGCTGGCTTAACACACAAGGCTTGTCACTGGGATCATCTCTGAGACATGTTGTCTGACAGACTTCAAGGTTCCGGCCACACGGAAGCAACATCCCTTGTCCCTGATCTACTGATATGGGTCGCATTAAATCCAATACCGAACCATGTTTTCTGTATATTATATGGAGTTCCTGATATTGCATTTGGCCATAAGTGCCATGCATATATACATACACATCCTTTTCAGGGTAACTAAACCCTTTAAAATTTCATTTGTTAATGTTTCATACCACTATTTACGAGCAGGAAAACCATGCCGACAGCTTGCCTGGGAATTTGAAGTACTCAGGGACCATATACCCAATGGTCGCAAACATGGCAACCTCGGGCCACAGTCTCAGGCAACATCAGATTTGATCTTCTTTCCAAGTCAATTTTTGCTGCTGTTGCTGTTGTTGCTGTCGTTGTTTTTTGTCGTTGTCGTTGCCATTGTCGCTGCTGCTGTTGCCGCTGCCGCAATGCTTGGCCTTGTTTGAACGGTGCAGCGTTTTTGTTGTTCACGCTTGCCGTGTTCCTCTTGCGTTGTGCATTGCATTTCGGGGCTGGATAGGGGACAGTTTCAAGAATAGGAACAACCAAAGTAACTACCAGCGATATGCGCCATGGTCAAAAACATATTCAATTGTATGTATATATATATACCATTTATTATATATATAAATATGATACAATTTAAAATAGAATAGAATAATATATTATATTATATTATATTATATAATCAAAAATAACATAATATAATATAATAAAATATAATATGATATAATATAATACAATATAATACAGTATAATACAATATAATACAATATAATACAGTATAATACAATATAATACAATATAATATAATATGATATCATATCATATAATATATTCTAATATTATATAATATAATATGATATAATAAAATAATATAATATAATACAATATACGATACAAAATAATATAATATAACATAATCAAAAATAATATAATATAACATAATCAAAAAATATATTATAATATCATATCATATCATATGATATAATATAATATACTATAATGTAGTATAATATAATATAATGTAATAAATGTAATATAATATAATTTAAAATAATCAAAAAAATAAATTGTAATGTAGTATAATATAATATAACTTAATTTAATATAACACAATATATATATAATGCAATGGGGAAACCCATTATTGTAATGAATTGATGACCATCCCCCAATGCGGGTTTACAACCTAACTTCAAGATTATGGCTGCGTTTACCATTCATCTGCTTGTTTTGTTCGTCACCAAAAGGGTCTTATGTTTTCTCCTGTCTTGCGAATCTGAAAATTGACGACCTCCCCAACAGCAACCTTTCCATGGTAAGCCCGTGACAGCACCTGGAACTTTGAAGCAAACAGGCTAATTGTCTTACATCCACTTCACGACATTTTCTATGCAAGGAATCTGCTTCAGCGGTATATGTAGGTATATGTTTTGCCTCTGAAGAATGGCCGGCCATCTGGCAAGAACCCCATGTTCAGTGCGCAAAACCCCCACCAGTCCCTCTGATTTCGATGGCTCGAGCCACTGGCCACCGAAACCCCATAGTACTCACATGACCCCAGGGAATATATACCAAAGAATAACATATCAATATCGCAAGTACACAAAAAATGTCTATCTTCGGACCCCGGAAGATCCAAACCATTTTTTTTGGCAACAGTCGTACCCCGCTCCCCACACCAAAGATCTCTACCGGCATCTTCCAATTTCAGTGATAGAGATAGAGTTTTAAAAAGCACCTATATAATGTGGTTAAAGCAATCATAAACCATCCTCCAAATCACCATAAATGGGTGGTGTAAACCATTCCCAAATTGGATGGTTTATTATTGTTTTAACCACATTACATAAATATCATAAATATGAAGAGTAACAAGTCACACTATGTCCGAAAGTGACCCAACTATAGAGCCCACATTAATCTTGTTGATCTGTTCAACCCGAAAAAAAAAACATTTTCCCTAAAGGTTCCCGACATGCTGGATTCTCCATAGTTTCCACCGGTGATATTCATATATATGTATATATATATATATATATGTATATATATATATAATTATATGTGTATATGTATACATATACGTATATATATATATATGTAAATATATAATATACATAGATACTTTTCAAACATATATATATATATAACAACAAACTATATAAAATAGTAAATCATCAAACCCAAACCCAGCTAATCACCTACCCCACCTAGCCCCCCCAACCTCTCCCTTCAGCCAAAAAACACGGCCATTCTTCAGCTCCGCCTCCCGTCGGCGGCGGAAGGTCTCCACATCGCCGTCCTTGGACAGACCCATAGGGTCGAAGTAGCCCACGGGCGCCTGCAACGGAGAGCGCCAAACGCCGTTGCCGACGGGCCAACGGAGATATCACCTGTTAGGATGTATTCCTTTTAAAAAAATCAACATATTATAGGCATTGTAATGACATTCTATTATCTATATATATATATCACAAATATGTGAGTACGATTGAATATCCAATATCATACTTAATGACTATTTAAAAATGGAAAAACACTGTCAACATACTGTGGATGGACAAAAGTCCTACAGCAGGAGGTGGTAACGGCAAAATCCAGCACAGTAAAGAATGGGATTATAATGGGATAACATATCTACCAACTGGTGCAGGTTTGATTTTTATCCTTCCAGATCCATCCAGTGTATGATGGTAATATAGGAGTTTGCTGAATCAAAATGTTTTTGTCCAGAAAATAAGGAATTGAACGACGCAACAATTAAAGCAACAAACATGGGGACAATGTGGGTACAATGGTGATGTGCTGGGGGTGTCATGGGATATAGAAGCAACGTTGGGCCCCGATGGGTGCAAGATATTGTTCACACCTAAATTGCTGTTTCAGGCCGACCTGATGTTTTCAGCAACGTAGGTTACAAACATTGTGTATTCTATGTGTATATACCTCTTTTTGATGTTTGGGGTTCAAAGTTCAAAGCAGAACGATAGTGGATAATGGACTTTAACTTAATGATTTACCATAACCAATAATTCTATATGATTTCAATGCGGGGAGAATGGTTTCAAAGGGTCCAACAGGACCATGGTATTTCCATGTATTTCCTACAAACATATAATTACCAGTAGTAGCGCGCAAGGCGGTGGCGGAAGTTTCAAAAACAGGAAACCTATAGGAGAGCTTGGTCGTTGTGAATCATGGATGGCAGAGCGAATCCACTGCTGGACTGAAAGGCTTGGACTTGTGTTTTTTGGAATGGTTACAATGGTTGCAGTGGTCACCCGGTCGTCACCTCACCCACAACTGCTCGATGTAGTGTGGTGTAGCGCAGCTGTAGCTGTAGTTGTAGTTGTAGTGTGGTGGAGTTGTAGTTGTGGTGTAGTGCAATTAGTGTAGTGTAGTTGCAGTTGCGTTTGTGGTGGTGTAATGAATGCAGTGCAATGTAATGTATGTAAGGTAGGGTAGGGTAGGGTAGTGTAGTGTAAAGTAGCGTAGTTGTAGTTGTAGCTGTAGTTGTGGTTACTGTAATGTAGTGTGGTGTGACGTAGTGCCGTAGTGTAATGTAATTAGTGTAGTGTAGTGTAATGTAGTTGTAGTAGTAGTAGTAGTAGCAGTAGTAGTAGTAGTAGTTGTTGTTGTTGTAGTAGTAGTTGTTGTTGTTAGTGTAGAGTAGAGTAGAGTAGTGTAGTGCAGTGCAGTGCAGTGCAGCGTTGTGTAATTGAGCGTAGTGTAATGTAATTAGTGTAGTGGAGTGTAGTGTAGCGTAGTGTAATGCCACTAGTGCAGTGCAGTGTAATGTACTTAGTGTAGTCATGAAGTGCTGTGTAATGTAGTGGAGTGTAGTGTAGCGTAGTGTACTGTAATTAGCGTAGTGTAATATAATTAGTGTAGCGTAGCGTAATGTAGTTGTAGTTGTCGTTGTGGTTGAAGTTAATGTAGTAGTGAAGTGTAATATATATAATGTAGTGTAATTAGTCTAGTGTAGCGTAATGTAGTTGTAGTTGTAGTGTAGTGAGTAGCTTAATTTAGTGTAGTGCAGCGTAGTGGAGTGTAGTGCAGCGTAGTGGAGTGTAGTGCAGCGTAGTGTAATGTAATTAGTGTAGTGTAGCGTAATGTAGTTGTAGTTGTAGTTATAGTTGTAGTTGTAGTTGTAGCTGTAGTTGTAGTGTAGTGGAGTGGACTGCAGTGGTGGTTGTAGTTACTGTAGTTGAAACTGCTACAAAACCCTCACGTTTTGCTCACTTTTGGCAAGGTGCAGAATCCCTTGTGCTTGTCACGTAAAACGACATCCGAACGTCCAAAAGTGCTCCGTGCCCCTAAGTTTTTTGCACTTTTGACTTGGAAATGTGCTTCGCGCCACAACGGCGTGCACTTTTTCGACATATCAACTTCCAAAAGTGGTCCGACGTTGGTGTGTTTTGACTTGGAAATGTGCTTCGCGCTACAACAGCGTGGCATTTTCCATCTCTCATCTGGCCAGATGGCTCCGCACCTGCCGCTTTAGCGAGCCTACTTTTCGACCCTCCGGAGCCACAAATCATTGGAAAAACACAGTGTTTCGCGACTTTCCTACCTTTTCGCGCACCTGGATCTTCTTTCTTCTG
>Ga0126342_10011982_pt1 | contig 15478 bp, 13 predicted proteins | sample Cyp1metagenome_FD_92528 | JGI IMG/M metagenome (GOLD analysis project Ga0126342, IMG submission 92528) | Coral microbial communities from Lord Howe Island, Old Settlement Bay, Australia - Cyphastrea 1 metagenome | ecosystem: Host-associated > Invertebrates > Cnidaria > Coral ...
AATAATGGACTTGTACATCACTGAATGGTGTCCTGTTGTCCTTGGACAGTTAGGCAGGCGGTGATGATGTAGCTCCGATTGGGTAGGCATTTGTGGCTCGCTCTGTTGTGCAAGATTCATACTACAAACACCGACGAATACTGGGTCGATGTTGTAACAAATGCCGATGACAAGATCTTGTGCCAAATCGTGGTGTGCCTATGGGGAAAGGCCCACATGGGCAGCGCCTATGACTTTCACTTACTGATGTATTTTTTGGCACTTCGCATAGGCACACGATGCTTACCTGTCATATCTTTTTGGGTTTGCCCACTATACTCCCAAAGATGAAAGATTGTGAGACATAACTGCGCACGCGCGTCCGAATGGGGATTTGGAAAATTTGGCAATAGAAAAGTGCACTGCCAGGGATCTAAAAATAACACTTCTACATAGTGCGTCCCATGGTGTTTTAGACCTGGTTGCATTGACTTGTTTGACTTCCTGAATGCGCGGCGTCCCATGCAGTTTTCACCTTGGTTCCACATATGCACTGACTTTCACGTCCCAGAGTAGATTATATAGATTAGATTAGGTTAGATTAGCTTTGCTTAGCTTTGCTTAGGTTATATTAGATTGGATACTGTAGATAGAAAGATATATTAGATTAGATTAGATTAGCTTAGCTTAGATCAGATTGGATAGATAGAAAAATAGATAGATAGATAGATAGATAGATAGATAGCTAGCTAGCTAGCTAGATAGATAGATAGATAGATAGATCGATACGTAGATTGGCTTAGATTAGATTAGATTAGATTGGATGGATAGAAAGATAGATAGATAGGTAGAGAGAGAGATAGATAGATAGATAGATAGATAGATAGGTAGATAGATAGATAGAGAGATAGAGAGATAGAGAGATAGATAGATAGATAGATAGATAGATAGATATATAGATTAGATTAGATTAGCTTAGCTTAGATTAGATTAGATTAGATTAGAGTGGATAGATGGAAAGATAGATAGATAGATTAGATTAGCTTAGATTAGGTTATATTAGATTGGATAGATAGAAAGATAGATAGATAGATAGAATTAGATTAGCTTAGCTTAGATTAGATTAGATTGGATAGATAGAAAGATAGATAGAAAGATAGATAGATAGATAGAATTAGATTAGCTTAGATTAGATTATATTAGATTGGATAGATAGAAAGAAAGATAGATAGATCGATAGAATTAGATTAGCTTAGCTTAGATTATATTAGATTGGATAGATAGAAAGATAGAAAGATAGAAAGATAGAAAGATAGAAAGATAGAAAGATAGATAGATAGATAGATAGAATGATAGAATTAGATTAGCTTAGCTTAGATTAGATTAGATTGGATAGATAGAAAAATAGATAGATAGATAGATAGATAGATAGAATTAGATTAGCTTAGATTAGATTATATTAGATTGGATAGATAGAAAGAAAGATAGATAGATGATAGATGGAATTAGATTAGCTTAGCTTAGATTAGATTAGATTGGATAGATAGAAAGAAAGATAGATAGATAGAATTAGAATAGCTTAGATTAGATTATATTAGATTGGATAGATAGAAAAATAGATAGATAGATAGATAGATAGATCAGATTGGGTTTCGCCAAATTTAAAAGTTTAGTCCACCCTGGCAAATCGGGCGCTGCAGGCAGGGCGCAGTTCTGTGCCTTGTTGAGAAGGTGCGAATCGCGATTTTATAACTCGCCGATAAGTCACAGTTCCCATAGATCTTTTGCAGAAGTGGGGAGGGTTGAGAACATCAACTCTAACTGTGGAAGAGAGACAACAATCTATTGGGAGGCGATCATTTTGAGAGTGCTAAAGCGTTTCTTGAATTCTGCTGGGTCCGAGGATATAAGGCATGGGTAATTCTTCTTTGGATACCTTGGCTTGTGCATTGTGCGTTACAGGGAGTAGATATGTAATTGACTTGTGATTGGGTCTGCAATCAGGGTCATGAAAGTCAAGAGTAACAACTCCACCAGGTTTTTGGCTGGATTTTCACACTTACTTGGACATGATTGGCAACATTGGTCCCAACTTGCTTTCCTAGCTGAGTAAGGAATGTAAGGACCATGTTTCACCATGATTCTCCATCGCATTTCCGGTCCTGCTTGCGATGCAGATTTCAAGAGCACATAGAGCACCTTCGCATGCAGGCAGGATGTTCGGCTGCTGTACTTGCGAGAGGGCCACCCGTGCCGAGGCCCCTCTGCAGTTGGAGGAAGCACTGAATTCCATGATCTTTTCAAGTCTTTTCCGTTGCTGGGATGGAAACAATAGAATTTGTGGCTGTCTTACGGCTACTGACAGATGATCCTATGAGGATGAAAAACAAAACAACTCGTGAGTCGTGTGTCCCGTGTCACCAGCTCCGCACCAGGCGGTTGCCAAAGTAGCACCTGCACCGTCTGCATCGGCTGCAGCGGCACCCGCCTCTGCCTCTGGCCGTGGCAAGCGCCGCTCGGTGAAGGCTGCCAAGGACTAGGGATAGCTGCCTTTGAAGTTCCTGAATTTCTGCATCAGATGCATCCATTTCTGCAGGGTTTTCAAATCATTTCACAAAAGAACTTGGGAGCCACCCTTGTAATCTCAGTATTGGAGTTAGCACAGACACTTTATATATTCTCAGTGATGCATTGTATGCCTTTTTCAAAAAAGTGATTCTGATTCTCTTTGGCCAATATTTCGGACACCTAAGAAAGCTATAGTCTGATAGCTTTTGTACATTTTTGTTCCCTCCTGCAGGACACACCCAAAACAGATGTGAAGGATGAACCTGCTGCAGCTGTGCTCTCTGCTGCGGACCATGTGCAGGCTGGACTCAGATGGGCTCAGCTGGAGTTTTCTTCTTCTTTGCTTCGGTATAGAGAATGTTTCACTCATCTTCAGTCCAGGGTTGGCCCTAATGCAAGCAGCTTGATTCCATTTGTTTGGTCTGTTGATCTCAGAAGGCTAGGAAGATCTATTTCCACCGCATGACTGTAGCAGAACAGCGAGGACTCTGGGGGATGCTTCCAGGCTGATGCCAATCTCAAAACTAGCGTTCCAGAAGCTGATGGCCAAGAACCTGAGGCCTGGGTTTTCTCCATTGATGGATCTCCTGGGATCGCACCGAAGCGGGATGGAGTGTGGATAATTGTTGCGAATAATTGATGAATTTTTGCTTTCGATCTGCAACCTGGATCGTATTGGTTTACAACCGCCGTAGCGTTTTTTCCGTCCCCACATTCCATGCTGTGCCGAAACGAGGCTGCGGAAGTGCCGGAAGCTCCTGATGCCAGCGAGATGCCAAAGCGCACGCACCGGCGGAGCCATTTCATTCCCAGCAGTGCGGCTGCTGCAGCGGCAGAGGTTTGCTGGCTAAGATGGAACCAGTGATGGGAAAGCGAACCTCTCCAGAATATGATATATATATATATATAGTAATATTTATATATAATATGATATATATATATATATATATTATATGTAAATAGTTATATATCTATATATTAGGTCTTACAGTTCTTACAGAATCAATGCGAATTGACAGAAAGTTGATAGGGCATCATTTCGACTTCTGAACTGTTGCTGATTCCCTGACTCCTTTAAGTTACAAGTTAACAGCAGCAAACAACCAATCACAGTTGCTGAGGCATCCCCTTTGTCGGCAGAGCTTGACGCGGGCAAGCAGGCGTCGCCAGTGGCAGATCCCACCGGCAGCTTCGAAGGCCAGCTGGCAACATTTGCTTAGCATTCCTCAACGGATTGATAGCGTGCCCCTGTTTATTGTGTAACCTGGGGCCGTCTCCATGGGTTCTCGACAATTAGTCAGTTTATGGTTCATAAGTTGGGTGAAGATTCAGGGTCTAAGCTGGCATTTGTGACAGTGCGTTTGCTAAGCAAGTGAAATGATGGAAACCATTGCATAGTGGCATCGTGGTGAACATGTTCAATGCTGCTTGATGCATGACGTTGGCCGTTGGGATGCAGTCCGCGAGCATATGAAATCCATCATATCCTGTCAAGGGTCTTTTAGTGACTTATGTTTGATCTGCCGTGAGGCACTCACAAAGTCCTGCTGGGAGTGACCAAGACCGTCGGATGCTTGGATCAGCTGTGAACTAGGTCAGTGAGTTTAAAGAGGCCTGCCCAAATCGTTCCCAAGCGGAAATTCTGATGGCACTTTAGACTCTGATGGTGATTGGCTGTGCAGCATCTGTGAATGTGCTTAGTGCAGGAATACCAAACGATATCTTTCTTGCTGCGCACTGCACATCAGGAAATCTTTGACAGTCAAACCAGTCTTGCTGCAGGTTCATGGGTCGACTCCACTGGTCGAGTCTGAGTTCAAGGAACCCAGTCTTTTCTTGTGGTACATTTGGGTCATTTATTATTTTCTCCCCATCTTTGCGAATTGCATGCAACTACTTCAATCTCAATCATGTCCAAGATGAAGTGCTATTGCCCCACTTCTTCCACTTGTCCCAGTAGAAACCACATTCGATGCAGGAGAAGTTTGTGGAGCAATCTGGATTCGACAGCGAGTCAGCTGCAAGGCACAAAATCTACTGCCTGTTTTGAGATTGTCAATTTATCAACATATTTTATATTTTTAAAACAAGCCACAGCGACATATCCTCTGGCAGGTCCCGCTTCTTGAAAGCTGGGGTAGCCATCAGCTGTGCAAAGGCTGGCAATGGTTTGCTTTGCTCATCCATTGGACTACCTAAATTTGAATGCTTCACAAGTTTCTTCCTTATCTCGTGCAGAAGGGCCACAATGTTTCTTGCCGAAGAATGCTCAACACCCCTTTCAACATCATCCTAACAGCCTCCAGGCGGAGAAACAAATGCCAACCAATAGCTTGGTTTCTTTACTAGAATCATGGAATCCTTGCTCCCATTCTGTTTTGGCTATCTGGCTTCATTGCAGCCACCAATTTCAAACAATCTCACACACACACAACAGATACGCAGATTCATCTCTGTTTGGTTGCTAAACACCTAAACGCATAGATTGAATCCAGCACAGTTGGCATCCTACCCGTCCTACCCCAAATGCTGTTTTCCCTGACACCAAAATGAATAAAGATGGAAGCTCTGTCCCTGGCCAGGGCATGAAGCCTGGAACTCCCAATCAGGACGGTCTGCCAAATATTGTGCTGGTATTGGTAATTATGAGGGGATGGTCCACCCTTCTTGATATCAAGCTTTCGTTGAAGCATGAGATGTTCTGTCTCGAATTTGCCTGGTAGATCATCAAGACTGCAGATGCGAATAAAAGTTTGAGGTTCGTTTGACTTTAAGTCCGAAAGGATTTCATTGAACCTCCCCGAAGGTACACGAGTAGATCCACCAAGTGTCCTCAGAAAGTAACCACACTGGGGGTGCCTTTCCATCATTGGCAGGGTCCTGTGACAGCTCTACATCTTTTCCTTTTGATCTTCCCTGTGGCTCATGCCGGTACAGTGGTGGTCAGATTGCGGGCACCGCAGCCGTGGATTCACCCTGTTTCTTTTGTTGCAACTTTTACCCGAGTTAGGATCGACTGTATATAGTGACTGTAGTGACATGAATTGATTCAGTCCTTCTTTTTGCCGGCCATAGTTGGTTGCAAACCTTTTTGTGAGCTGATATCCCGGATCAATCTATTGTTTGGATGCAACAACAAACCAATGCGGTAAACTCAATGACAATCCATCCCCAATTAGCACATTTTTTCCCATTTGTGAGCAACAAAACCATATCCAAAATATGCGGCTGATTCGTGGGTGTGCGACCGCTGTGCGACATTGAATGAGCCTTTTGGAAAACGCTTCCTGCGAGGACAACTTCTTTGTCACTGACTGTGGAAACTTCCTTCTCTGCTGTGTCGCAGACGGCCATGGTCCGGGTCGCAAACTGTAGCACAAGAGGATTTGATCGTCAAGATTCTTGTGAAGAAAATCAAGGACAGAACACATCTTCAAATTAGGATGGGGTACGCTGTACATACAGCAGTGCATGATGAAACAGATATGACATATGATATGTGCCCTGTATGTACAAACCTCAGATATTTTTGGATGATATACTCAGACAGATGCCACTCTGCCCTTAAGGCTCTTCTGGCCACTGGGTATCTCACTGGACCTGCAAATTTGTTTTGAGGCGTGGCCAGGGAGTGACTGTGATTTGGTTGTTGCCGTATTTGAAGTGCCAGTATGCTGAATGGCTTGCAAGTTTCAAGGTCATGATCGCACGTTGCGCAGGAGCATCATACACTCAATCCTAGGCAGTTGGTCTCTATTAATATGCTCTCAGACCAGCACATTTGACCCGATTGCAGCTCAAGTTAGGGTCTGCAAGACATGGGTGTCTCCCCCACTTTTATCATCATGATCCAGTTGTTGCCGTGCAGCTGGGATGTGTGGAGGATGATGTTAGAGCAGATGGAGAAGGCAAAGTCCTTGCCTACGACGAAAGCCATGATGGAGACGCTTGGCAGGCAAAAGTAAAACAAAACCACTCCTTGTATCCCTGGACACAAGACACTTTCCAACTGGGACGACGGGTGGGACCAGCATGAAAGTACATAGAGGTAAATTTTTGCTCGCCTTTCCTGGAGGCTGATGTACAATGCAGAAGGGAGTAGATCGACTAACCATGGACTTTTGCGTGCGACTCCATGTTCTACTTGTTTCCGCCAATTTCTTGGGAGTTGGCAAAACCCAATACATTCCAAATATTTGAAGGGAAACTTAAGATGATGCCTGAACCCTGCAATTGCCCAGAGCATCTCAGGATCTTTGAGAAAGTGCACAAGGAGCCTGACCCGGCAAACACTCCTTCGTAAGTGTGCTTGTGAGATCTTGTGAGTGCTAGGGTGTGTGTTGCCCCACTACAAACTCATGGCAGATTTGAGGGTGGAAATCAAAACATTTTCTAGTAGAAAAATGGATTGTTGCTGCAACTCAATCCATGAGGCTTTCTGGCTTGTCGGTGGTTCAAAACAGACTGCAGTGACTTCTTTGCATCAAATAGGTCAGTAATGTTGGGGATTTCGGGTGCTAATGGATAGAGCTTGCGCTTGCCACAGCCCTGGATGGAAGGAGGTGATTCGCACTGCCAACTCTGAGAAGTTTGAAGTCGGGCCGGAGAACCTGGACGCAGCATTTTGCAGCAAATTAGAAAATCAGGTTCTTTGGATCGACATTTGGCATTGAGCAATGCCCATGTCGGTCCATGTCGGTCCACGTGGCTTGAATCAAAGCCGGGTCCGGTCCAGCGATGTTCGACTGAGGTTGTCGGGCACCACCTTGTCGGTGGGAAGCTTAGCAAAGTGAAAACACTGGACGTAGCACCTTCCACGGGCTGAAAATGGCTGAAATGTAGATTATAGATCACTATAGATCACTATAGACTGATGACTGCTCATATTTCTCTCGTTTGTTTGGTTTCGGGCGGGTACATGACACGAGAATTAATATATATATATATACATACTATACACACACCCAATTGTTTTTCCAATGTGAAGTATCAGTATATGTGTGTATATACACACACCTTATAGCCCATTGTTTTTTCCAATGTGAAGCACATAATTTTTAATATCATTTGATTGCTTGTTGATCAAGTGGTGTTTTTGCAGCATACTTTGACGACATCAGGCTTCGTTGACAGCAGCTTTGAGCTGCGTTCACATTGACTTCATGAGCAGGTTACAACGATTTTAGGGTGGAACTCAGACAGCAGATGTTTCCGTGAAAGCACCAACCTACCTGCAAAAATTGTGTCTGAGTCGGACAATATCTCCATAAAGTAAATATTTGCTGAGGTCGCAGTCATCGACCGGGAGAAGCGGAAGATTCTGCTTGCTTGGGTTGACTACTCAATACAAGGGAACCCATTTGGGACACTTAGGTGGCTATCTTCAAACCATACCTGCTCTCGAACCAAGCACGGATGCTACAGGGGAGTTTTTGCACCGAACGTTCAGTGTTTGAGGCCCGCATTTTGATTGATCCCGCTGGTAAGGCCGGAGACTCTCGCTGTGTGCTTGGGCGGCCTGTGAAGAAGGGAGAAGCTGGGCTGCTTTAGATGGGTGTGGTACAAATGATGACATGGATCGGATTTTGGGAGGAAGTGTTGGCCTTGTTTGTTGCTGGACTGAAGGAGATTCCGTCTGGTTTGTGTGGCGTTCATTTAATTTTCGGGTTCTGTGTTCTGGACATTTCAAACGAGGAAGTCATGTCGCAGATCCTAAGCCCGAAGCAAAGCAAAGACAAACCAGATCGAGGTTGCAGGGCAATATGCTCAAAGCCCTCTCAAGCACAAACAGAAACACCGCAAGAAGGATACTTACCCACAGATACATTCCTGTCTACTTCAGCCGGTTGTTTGTCTTGGTATTGTATGGCTTGGATTGGATGGTGTGAAATATTGAACTAAGGTCATCTCGCGTCTTGCGTCGGGCCCCTCTGCCACTTGGCGGCCATGGTCGGTGCTCGGTGTGACTTGCTGTGACCCTGATATTTGACAAATGCAGAGCTTGGAAAGTATCGAACTGATGGCTATACTGAATGCAGACACCTCGCAGCCAAGGGCAAATCAGACTATGCTGCTGATCTGAAAATATGCGTATAATGATGCTTTGATCACAGAACTGACTAGACCGCAATTACGGGACCAACGTATTTTTGAACATGGGATCATTTTGCAGACTTCAGAATTGTTCCATACCTTCCCACCAAGAAGTTGGGATCACACAGAAAGTGGTGGACAAACGTGTTGCAGCAGAGTGGCATGGATGAAGGTAATTAGTGGACTCCATGTGAATTGTGGAAAACCCTGAAGTATTGTCAGGCATGCCAGCACACATCGCTGGGAAGATCATAGCTGGAATTCATCCACATCATGGGGATGCCTTCGATTAGATGAAGTAAAACATACCTCAGCTCAGTTGGACTGCTTGAGGTGGGAGGATCAGCCGATCACAAACCAAACGATCCGAAGGAGCTCAGCCATTGAGATTGAAGAGGTGTTTTGAATCCAGAGAAATCCACACTCCTGGTTCATGGTTCATGAAGAAGCCACTTGACCATTACCACCGTCGTCATTCTCATCATGAGCGAAATCACATAATCTTTGTGATTCCCCATGATGGCAATGTCTTTTTTCCTCACCTTCCGAAGGCTATGACGAGAGGAACCAACAGATGCAACAGCAAACACCGAAGATACCGAAGCCCGGCCCTCAGAGCTCTGCCAGGAGCGGCGGCGTGTGGAGGAACAGGGTGGCGAGGTGCTGCTGCTCCCTGGTGACGCTTGGCACCACCTTGAGACAGGTGCGGTAGGAAGATGGAGGAAGCGAATCAGTTGGGGCATACTGGGGCTGTGACTGAAGCAGTTGCCACTGAGAAGGGTTGGAAGAAACCTCAAGCCATCCAATGGCTTCCTCAGCAAAAGTTCTGGACTGAGCCGCTGAGCCGTTGATGTCTTGAAGGAAAGGGCACAGAAAGTTTCCACGCTTCGTTAGTGAGGTAACGGGCGAAGATTTGGATCCACCCAGTGATGCCGACTTTTGTTTGACTTGATGTACAAGCGAACAATTTTTGATTCAAGAAAACTCACCACGTTTCACGCCTGTGAGCAGTTCTGGCGTGCATGAGTAATGCATAGTGGCATAGTAATGCTCTACACTTTGTGTGACATAACGACCCCGAATTTCTGCTAAGGATGTGCCACATCGAGTCTTTGCCAAAGGTAAAGAGATTCCTGGATTGGCAATGTCCCGCTCCATTGGCGATTTGGCTGGGCACAAAGCTGGCATCATCCATCAGCCCCATGGCAGAAGGGACCATGGCTACTGGATGCTGTGACTCAAGGGCTGTTGATCGAGTTGACTGGTGCCATCTAAGGCCTGGCATCGAGTGGTTGGATTTTCAAAAAGATGATCTTTTGCTTTGCTGCTCCGATGGTGTCTGGGAGTTCCTCAGCAATGTGGAGGCCCTCAACATTGTGTCGCAGGCGTGAAGGGCGGTTCAAGAGAGACGTAGCAAAAGCAGACGAGAAAGACGAGAAAAGAGCTACAGAATAGCTACAGCAGCTACAGTAAGCGGAGTCCTTGTAGCTACACCAAACAGGGCTTGAATTCCTTGTCCAGGTCGGGAAAAAGAACGCGGCGGACGGAGTGCAGAGACTTGGACAACACTTGGGCAGCTTTTGCAGGTGCTTCGTTTGGTATGTTTGGTAGTGATTGATCTCCGCTGCATTCACATAGTGACATAATTTGTCCTATGTTTTTAAATGTTTTTCTATGTTATTCTTGCTGTCGACGGACTGAGGACCGAGTAAACTTGACAAATAGCAGTCCACTCCACCGCTAAGGAAACTATCTGCAGAGTCCCGTAGATTGTGGTTGGCAGAAGCAGCTGCTTTCTTGCATGTGGAGCAGTCTTTCATTGCCATGAGATCCCAGAGTCCCAGAGATTGCTTTATGTTGTAAGAGTTCACGTGGATGAGGTTTGATAACCATGATTGGCCACAATGATAACTAGCCTTAATCTTCACAGTTCCATACTCCTGATGACTTCAGGATGACTGCTGCGATGACATCACAGTCATTGCGGTTTGGCTCAGCTGACAGCTGGAGATCCAGCAGAGTATACCGCCGGACCGAAAGTTAGAATGCCGTTTTGGAAAAATTACATGGACGGCAGGCATTCTAACGCGGAGAGGCATTCTAAGCCTATTTATTTAGTCCCGAAACCCCTAAAAGACCAAAATTCTTTACCGGCACGGCATTCTAATTCTAACCCAAATTTTCGACCGTCTCGTGTCTTCCATGTACTGCAAAATATAGTTCATTCTTGAGGATGCTGGGAGGATTCCATGGCCAGCAAAACCTAGAAGAACAAAGTGTGATTAGATCATATTGACATATATTGACAGTTGCTGGACCTCCAGTTTTAGGATTTACGTACGCTCGGCCCTTTTTTGCTCAAAGCGTGGCTTTGTCTTCTCTCATGAGCCGGTGCCTACACTGTAAGCACTGGGAGGTTGAGAGAGACGGAGCCTGCCGTCTGTGTAGACTCTGCCTTGCGATTTCCCGAATAGCCGGGGATACAAACTTCAGACAGAAACACTTTGAGGGGACCTGTGAAGGTCTTGCGGGGATCCTTGGGACCCTTACTTCCCAAGTTCTCCTCGTCCCGCCGGACGGCAGGAGAAACTTTCTTGATCCTCCTGCTCAAAGCGTAGGAGAGAGCTTGGACTCTCCTCGGGCTGGTCGAGAGCCTGGAAGGAGAAGGCACAGAGAGAGGGGTAGGTCCGCTAGTGAAGGAAGAAGGTCACGTGACAGGAGACGTCGTCCTGAGACTGCAGACTCAAAGGACAAGTGCAGGCTTCCCACTCCCCCTCGCGTGGACTTGCGCGGTAGGGGGAAGACTCCTTCGGTCTCTCTCTCTAGGTCTCCTCGTGACAAGTCGCGAAATAGGAGGAGGCAGGAGAGCTCTGATCGAAAAAAGAGACGTCGAGCAATTTCTCCTGGTTCTAGGCCCGAGGAGAAAAAGGAAAAGGAGGATCGCGAGGATCCTCACGACCGAGTCGAAAAAGAGAAAAGAGAGTTTAAATCAACTTGGGTCCCGAATCTTCGGACACCTGCTGAACCAAAGTCACCCTCGCCAAGAAAAAGTTCTCAAGGCGGTGAGGCGGAAAAGACATCAAGTAACCAGAAGCCGTTAGAACCTTCACCGCCTGCTCCTCCGGCCGTTCCCAAGGGCGGAAGGGAGCAGGAAAGACCAACTCAGTCCAGTTCCTCCAAGGGTTGGAAAGGAGCTGGAAAGGCACCATATTCTAGTGGTAGGCCCTCCAAGGGAGACGCGAAAGGGGGATATTCCAACGGTAACTGGAGCCATTGGGGTTGGAAAAATTGGGGCTGGGATTCCTCTTGGGATCAGTCCTATTACAGTGATCCACCTAAGGCTCGAAAAAACAGAGGGTTGAAAAGCAATCAATTCATTGGAAAAAAGATTGAAGAAAGGCGGGCCAAAGCGAAAGCCAAAGCTGCGACTGGCCCCCTAGACCGTAAGTCGGTTAGCTCCGAGAGCGAGTCAGGACAGGAGAACGGGGTTTCTGCTGCTCTCCTTCCTCCTCCTGGGACAGTAATCGCCGAGGAGTGTCCGGAACAAGGGCCTCCGGACGTTAAGTCTGAGCTACCTCAGGAAGAGGCAGCGCCTTCCGAAACAGTCAAGGATTGTAAAGATGCCGCCAAAGATACGGCGACCGGCAGCGGCACCCCCGATGGGGCGCCGGGTGAGACCTGCGGCGCCTAAAGCGAGAAATGGGGACCCAAAGCGGGCTGCGGCCAAGAAAAAGCCGTCAGGCTCGGAAGGGCCACTGGAAGAAGACCCTCCTCTATGGACAGAGGTCAAGGAATTGGCTCAGGCTGACCTTCAGGTAGGTTCGGCTGTCCTTGCTCGAGTATGGTACAGCGGGGAGGAAGGTTTGGTCCACGGGACTGTTAAGGAAGATACCACGGATGATGAGGGACGCTGGGTTGGGTTGGAAGTGAAAGGTACTCAAGTCCATCAGCTAAGGACTTACCTCATTACCAACCCACGGCCTGATCCCATCCTGTATCTCTCCCGCAGTGATGTTCCGCTGGCCAATCGGCATAGTGCGCCAGGGGTAGGCTATCTCCTCTCTTATCGGACAGTAGAGCTTGGAGATCGCTTACCCTGGATGGATAACTGTAAGGACCGTCACCCGGGGGATATAGATGAGAATGCTGACCTTCGTGAGGCGGCCCGGAGGGTTGGACTATGCACGGGGAGTTCAGTCCCCTCCTCCTATAGCCCCTGATGGTGAGGAGAGGGAAGTAGTGCATTCCAAACCGTCAGGGGAAAAGAAGCTGACCGGGAAGCAAAAAGTGAAAAAGATGATTGAGAAGGCTCGCTGGGACTGTAAGGGGACGCCCCTTGACCCGTCGTACAAGAAACCTGTGAAGCTTAAAGTGAAAAGAAGGGCAAGCAGCTCTAGTAGTAGGAGCTCACACGTCTCAGGCGCCAGCATTTCGTCAGAAGAAGGTCTAGGGGCCGAACACCGGCTAAAGGCCATTTCCAAGAAACTACCTGGCTACCTCTGCCGAAGTTCAGCTAAGGAAGCCAAAAGAAATCTGGCTGAGTCTTGCGGTGAGGCGCCTCGTAGTTTGAAAGTTTTTCATAGATACTACAGGCAAGTTGTTGCCCCACGTGGCGGCTCACGTGGCATGCAGCGTGAAATGGTGACCCTGTCAGTAATATTGGACACCTTGATTGAAGGAAATGCCCTTCAGGCCATGGACACTGCTGCCCAACGGCTCAAGAGCCTTGAACTCATGCAGCAAGGCTCAGAGGCCAATTTGGCTCTGCAGATTGAGTTGCTTCCTCGGGACCACTTTGGAATGGTGGCCGATAGTGAGGCTAGGTATGCGCAAAAGCAGTTTACTGCGGAGTCGAAACTGCAGCAGCATTTGAAGGGCAACCCAGGAACTGGGAAAGGCTCCTGGAGCTCGGCTCCTCAGGAGTTTCTCTCACAAGATATGAAAGGAAAGAGAAAAGGTTCGGAGAAAGGAAAAGGTAAAGACAATTTTTCCAAGGGATCCATCGATGTCAGTAAACCGACTGCCCCTCAAACTTGATGTTCTTCATAGCACAAGGGGGCGGTCCTTATTCGCCCAAAGAAGCCAGGCCTGGTAGGATAGCTGCTGCAAATCATGCAGTTACATCTGGCAATACCAGCAGCTCTCCTCCTCAGATGTTCCCTTTAGTAATAAATTAGGGGCTCACTGAGCATCGCTTGGTGTAAGCCCGATAATGTTTATTTATGTAAGATAACTGGCAAAATGGATGTTTAGGCATGGCTCATCATGCATAGCATGGTGGTAGCCCCGCCAAGAATATCAACATATGAAGTTGGGAGCACCAGCAGGGTGTCTGTCTTACTTTTGATGCCTTGGAATGGCAACTAGGCCCCGTGTGGCCCATCACCCGTGAAGGCACTAGGTCTTCTTGAGGACCCGAGCCATGGCGCAGCGTTGGATGGCAATGCTGTTGCGGCGGCTCGGAGCCTGGGAAGAAATTAAGGCACGGGTTGCTGATCTCGGAAGACCAGCCCACCAGGTTCATCATTTCCTCCCCATAACCCTCATTTCAAAAATTTAACAAAGAATCCAAGCGGGGTTCCACCACGGAGGGACTTGTCCACTCCGCTTGCCTGCTGACCATTGGGGACAGCAATGCAAGCCTTTGGGATTTTGGGTTGAGGGATGAAATGATTGTTTATATGTATAAAATATGTTGGTTTCACCTGGAAGATTGCTCTCCTAACAGCCACCAGGCGGGACTGTTGGGCAGGGGCCCTAAGGAGTCAAGTCCTGTTGGATTGGTGGAGGGACGTTTCAAAAAGATTTAACTATACAATCTTACCAGGTGATCTCTTTCCGTCAAAGATGGATAATTCAAGTGACAGTGATAGCCGTTAGTTCCCTTTTTCAAAAAACGGTGGGAGAAGACATTTTTGTTGTTGCTGGCAGAATCGCAGAAGGACACTGCAACTGCACATTTAAGAAAATTTGATTTATTTCTGGTACAGAGGCTTCCAACAAGCTTAGTCGTAGAATAGTTGAGGTTTGCTTCATTTTCACAGCAAATAATTGTAAGATGAGCCAGAGGCTTCTACTCGACCCGGGGGCGAAAGGGTGACCTTGGTACAATGGTTTGCTCTCTAAGTGTGTGCCCTCGTTGGGGGACAAATTTGGCTATGCTCCTGGAGCGGCTGTGGGGTCCCCCCCTTGGTGGTTGTGGTTGTTGTTGTTTTTTTTTTTTTGTTGTTGTTGTTGTCGTCGTTATCGTTGTCGTAATTGTTTTTCTGGTGCTTGTTGCGTTGTCGCTTTTGCTGTGTTTTCTTTCCCCCAATTGCGAGGGCGCTTTTGGATCCTCAGCCCTCGCATTCAAATAGCGGCGAAAGGGCTTCTTGGAGCCTTTCTCCTTGGTGTGTTTCAGGTGTCCCTTGTTTGTGCCCTGCTGCCCTCACAAACTCTGTAATGTCAGAAGTTTTGGTAAAGTGGTTTACGCAGGTTGAACCTGCAAAACCGCTATGCAGATCGCTGTCCAGGGCTGCTGCTCCTGGCACAACAGCGGATTTGATTCAATAAACAGGTATGGGGGTAAACCTCGAGTAATTGCTCCCCGCAGTACCCCGTTCCAATTCGCTTGGCCACAGGACTTATGGGTCCCACCATTTTTAACGGATAAGGGTTTTTTCTTCTTTGTTCGTTTTCAAACAGTTTTTGTTACCCCCTGGTCCTTGATGGCCAGTTAACATAGACCCGGGCAAGCCGGCGGCGGAAGTTTCCCAAACATAAATGACCTATAGTTCAAAGACACCCTGTCCCGACCGTGTCCTTCCCTCGACAACCGTTTGATTTTTTCAGCGAGAGA
>Ga0126342_10011983_pt1 | contig 15478 bp, 12 predicted proteins | sample Cyp1metagenome_FD_92528 | JGI IMG/M metagenome (GOLD analysis project Ga0126342, IMG submission 92528) | Coral microbial communities from Lord Howe Island, Old Settlement Bay, Australia - Cyphastrea 1 metagenome | ecosystem: Host-associated > Invertebrates > Cnidaria > Coral ...
ATACTATCTGGATTTACGTGATTCATCCTGATGGACATGGATAGGCCAAACGGCTATCGGGGGCAACGGAATGGGAATCTCTACTAAATGGTTTTTCAGCTTTGTCTCATTTCATTGTGACCGTTTTATGAACTCTACTTCGCAACCTCTACAAAATGGTTCCTGTGATTTTGCAACATTTTTTTGACATCCCTACTAAATGGTTTTACCCAAAAAACAACATTTGACATCATATGATTAACATATCATTTTTACCTCTCTACTAAATGTGGATCATGGGTCTAGAGATGTTTACTTGCTTTTTTTTTGAAAAATCCTGATTCTCTACTAAATGGTTTCTAGAAATTTCACACTAAATTTTTGGTTCACTTTCCGGGACCTAGGTCATAGCATTTAGCAGTGGAAATTGGCAGGAGGATTATATTATATAAAATGAAGTGCCTGAATTCTAGAACAACATATCTCAAACCCAAACTTATTGCAGTGCAAAAAAAAAGGATCAAGATCATACATTGCAACCTTCAAATCAAATATACACTCCGCAAAATTCTTCAATTCCAGCGTTCAATTGATCCCCTTGACAACCCATTGCGAAGGGGGGGTCTATTTTTTTTTCAGGGTGGTAAACCATGCAAATGTGCAGGAACATCTCTTTTTGGACGGTAAAAAACCCGTGGGTTACATGATTTCTTTTGCCCAATCGATGGGGTTTAAGGCATGGCTTTGGTGAGCCGTGTATTTCAGTGAAAAAAAAAACAAAAATCTTAAGGGGTTCCCAATAACTTGACCGAACTCCAAGACTCCAAGACTTTTGACTCCCCGACTGAAAATAGCGTTCCGACTGAAAATGTGGCTTTTCTATGTCAATAATTGTTTCAGAACGACTATGATGGATGTCTCCCAAAATACGAAAAAGGCAGCAGGATGTTGTAATGTGCAATTGGGAACCCCCTATTGAAGGATGTTTGATGCTCGACTCAACATCTGAAAATCCCAGTTCTTTAAGAAATGTTTCTATCTATCTTAGGGGCCAAACAATCATCAAGTCGACAAGCTGGTTGATTGATAAGTATCCCGCTGATTCAGGTTTATGTCATAACCAGTAAACCCCCATGATTCATATTAGGGGGGTTCCTAAGCCATGGGGGTACCCCAATAGCTGGTTGGTTTATTTCATGGAAAATCCTGCTAAAATGGATGATGACTCGGAGTACCCCTATTTTAGGAAACCACTATGTTCAGTGTACGACAGTCTTGCTGATTCCAGTGACGTCCCAATAAAGGTCGTTAGATACCCAGACTAATTTTCAACGCTGGAAAATCATGAATTTTCTCCATGTCTAGATGATAGAATCATATACCCTCTGGTAAACTAACAGTTTGCTATTGAAAATGGCCCAGTCGAAATAGTGGATTTTCCCATGAAAAATGGTGGATCTTTCCATAGTTATGTAAACGTTTACCAGAGGGTAAAATCCCTGTTTTTCGATGATTTTTTCGGAGCGAACTAAACTTCATGGCTAGGCCACGGGGAGAAAATGGAGAAATCCACACGGTCCGGGCCTCTCGTCACTCCATTGTGCGGAGTGGCTGCGGGAGCTGCTCGACGTGGACCTGACCCATGTTATTTTATGTGGGAATGTTTCTATGGTTTTCTGATGTTTTTTTTCATGAAAATATCATGGAAAAATTTTTTTGGTTGGATTTTTCTCAAGTTTCTTCAATATCAAACACCTGGCACGGCATGATCAGAGATCATCCCAGAGAGGCCCAAGATACCAACATCGACGTGGTCAGAACTCTACCATTTTTTTTATACAGTTTTTGCCATGGAGATGTTAATGATGATTAACCCAGAAATAAAAATGATGATTAATCACTGGTTTATACAACTCTGATGTTCATTCGAATCTTGATCAGTAAAAAAAAATATCAGGTCCGTTGTTCAGGCCTGTGTTTCTTGGAACCTCAGGATGTGAAATTTGGGTGAAATTGCGAATTTGGGGACCTCTATTTGGGGTACCGCAACCAATGTCGATGTAGCTACCAGGTATTGATGGTTGTCAAGCAACAAAAAGGGCGTTCAGGCCAGGAAACTTAGTGTCGTTGTAATTCCCTCCGGTGTCATCAAACGTGGCAATTAAAAATCGTCCGATCAATGGAGGTTTATAGCAGGGATACAATCTATCTATCTATCTATCTATCTATCCATCTATCTATCTATCTATCCATCCATCTATCTATCTATCTATCTATCCATCTATCTATCTATCTATCTATCTATATATATATATGTATATATGTATATATCTATATATATAAAGGGTGGATTTTCCATTACCATGTTTGATTACCAGAGGGTATGTCATCAAGGGCAACAGAAATGAGAATAGAACCAAGAATGGACTCCGCTCCCAATCTGATGGATTCCAACAGAAATATGGGATAAGCATACTGTCATACTGTGGATGGTTGCGAAATCCTGCACCAGTTGGAAGCTTAGGTAACTATCCCATTGTAATCCCATCATTTCCAGTGGTTCATATGGGTAAGGGTCAAAATTAGGTACCCCAATAATTGAATGGTTAATACTAAACTATACTAACATCTGTGGTCCCCTAGGTCTTCCATTTTGACCCACATCCATATGTACCTGATAGTTTCCAACTGCTGCAGGATTTCGCAACCATCCACAGTACTATCGGTACACCCGTGGCACCGTGGATTATCCATACTGGTGTATCCCGTCTAGTCTCAGGTAATACACTACTATAGGTATACCAATTAGGATACAACTCTAAACAAATATGGGATGGAAACAACATATCCTAATAGTTTACCGTAGTTTACCTACATGTATACCTATCCTACTAGTTTACCCCAACTGTGTTACAGTATTGGTAACCCAATAGACTCCATTGAATGGCACGATCTCAACTGCCGGTTTTTGACGGGTGGCCTCTCAGAAAATACAGAAATTACAGTGTGAAAAACGTCCCATCGAATAAGCTAACTGGCTAATGACTGAGTTATAATCCCTTAATATTGTAACTTTATAATCCATGGGTAAATCATGGTTAAGTGGCTAATAATATCCCATAATTACTGGCTGGTAAATGGGTAAATCATGGGTTATAAGCCACTTCTTAACCACTTAACTAACTCCATGGCCCCTGTAAGAATGGGAAAATAATCTACCAATTTTTAGCGGGGAGCAATTGCCTGATACGTTGGTGAACTTCAGGAATGGCTTCAGGGGGCTTACCTAAAAACATTGAGTTTTTAACAACGGAAATGGAGATATACCTAGTACTGACGGGCTATAAGAACCGAAGATTATCATGATTACCCTCCAGTAAACTAACATCAACTAACAGTTTGCTGACTGGAAAATCACCATTTTTCATAGGTACATCATCTATAAACCACCCATTGTCCAGTTCGCAAACTGTTCGTTCCTAGAGGATGACCCATCAAACCAAATATCGACCCTTTTTTTCACATCAACGGGCATCTACACATCTATGTATACGTATATATATATACGTATGTATTCATATCGATATGAAATATATATGAACATATATATATATATGTATATATATGAACACATGCAAATTCATGGCTCTTAGTTCATATTCATGGATATTAATGTCATTTAATTTACTGTGGATAATCTGGATAAATTACCATTCACTAACCTTATCCATAGCTGAACTTGCCAGCCAATCTCTGGCCGGCCTTTCCTCTCCTAACCATTGCACTGACATCACGCCGTGAGGTCATTGTGAGTCATTCAATTAGAATACGATATATACACAATGGTATATAACCGGTTGGTGGTTGAGCCCTAATAATATATGGTTACTATACCTGGTTAATACTGGTTAATATTAATGGTTATTATATGGTTAATGATGGTTAATAATATTATTGGTACAATGTGGGCCCCCCCAGTTATAAGTTGGTTTAGATTCGCCCCAGTAACTATGGTTATACGTAACATAAACCATAGTTATTGGAGTTATAAACCAACTTAGCTATCTAGGTGGCCCCACTTTGTATATAACTGGTTGCCTGTATACCTACCCCTCCGAAAAATGATGGAGTTAAAGTCAGGTGGGATGATGACATTCCCAACATACTGAAAAATAAAGAGTTCGTCAGTTGGGATGATGACATTCATATTCCAAACCACCAACCAGTATGTGTATATATATATAGATATATATACAATGGTATATAATTATGGTTTATGCGTCGAGTTTCATAGTTCTCTATCTTGTGAACAATGGTAATCGCAAATTTCCATACATTTATTATAACTACCAGATACAACACTGATTTTATTTAGATGATAACTAGATACAACTAGATAATAACTATATGTTTCTATACATGTATTGCTCTCTAAATCAGCGATCTCTTTGAAACTGGGCCGATAACCGGTGGGGCACCTGTCATCCATGGCTGTTTCCTCGCTGGCAAAACCTGGAGATGGCAGTAAGAACTACGGTGGTGCCAGCGAAATGCCCAGTTCATAGGTGGTACCCTCTGGTAATTTAACATAGCGGACTGGAAAATCACCATTTTTAATGGGAAAATCCACTATTTCGACTGGGCCATTTTCAATAGCTATGTAACAAATTACCAGAGGGTACCTATGAAAAATAGTGATTTTCCAGTCCGCAAACTATTAGTTGATGTTAGTTTACCAGAGGGTAAACATCTCATTTACCAGGCTTGAAACGTCCCATCCTTGCGGTGCCGCAGGATGTTCCATCCGTGCAGTATGGAGACGGTGGGGATTTTCACCTTATTAGATCCAATTTAAGTGTGCAAACCCAATAAGTGTGTTGTTTTGTGATTAAAAAAAGGACAATTTTTTGGAATCAACTAGAATCTAATCAGAAATAGAACTAGGGTTAGCCATTTAGAGCTATGGAATTATAGTCCATAAATCATCATTGATCATTATATATATATATACATATATATATATATCAATATTACTGGATTTAAGAATCCAATGGGCATATTATGAACGGATGTGATCTGCAAAAAGTTGTTTCAGCACCGTTACAAGTCGGGGATTTCACCATCAAAACAACTTACCCTCTGGTAATTTGTTACATAGCTATTGAAAATGGCCCATTTATAGTGGATTTACCCATTGAAAATGGTGATTTTCCACAGTTATGTTAGTTTACCAGAGGGTAACTGATTATAAATTATAACTATAACCATTCAAATGTGCGTTTTTTGAGAACCTTAATATACCTTACAATGACCAGAAACTACGTGAAAAGAAGTAGGTCATAATGAAGCAAACTGTCCAACCAAGAAATAGGTCATAAACGCGGTCAATTTCATAGGGAAATCAGCAGCAACAAAATGGGGGTGATATAAGCAACAACAATTGATTTGGGCATGGGTCCAAAAAATGACCAGCTTTAGATATCCTGCCAACAAAAGATTTCTTAGCTGCTTAGTATGTTCTTCTATACCATTCACCCTATGGTATTTAAAAGTGTCCGATTAAAAAATGGCCGCTAAACATCGATGATAAACATGATGATTCAACGTTTTTTAAATGGCGATTTCCAGTTCGCAAAGCCTTGGACATTAGCATCTGGGTAGCCAATAAACCTCAATTTATAGATGATGTTTTCCACATGTTCCACTAAAACCATCCTTTTGTCTATATTTTACCAGAGGACATTACTGTATTACTAGAGGGTAGCAAAAGATCATCCATAGCAAGGTTGTTTTTGAAAATTCTCTCAGAGTTCCACCTGTGAATCCCCAAAGCCGCTAGAGGCCATGTCCGGATAGCCGAAAATACCCAAAACAAACACTTGTATATATATATATACATATATATATGTATATATATATGTGATAATATGTATATATATATAGAGAGAGAGAGATCCTGAAACCTGAAACTGAACTAAACTTGAAGCTGTCTTAAATCCATGATATCCCCCAATGGTCATCTCATAGGCTTTGTCTCAAAGGATATTGACTGGAAACCATGGTCGTTAATGGGTTAATAACGGATTAATAACGGATTATCTGATCATGTTTTTCAAAAAATATGGTCAAATCCCATATCATATGTTATTAGTATAATGGTTAATATGGTTATTATATGATAATGGGATTAATATTTTTTGAATATCGTAAAATTACCCGTTTTTTGCTGATAAAATCCCACCAAATCGCCAAGAAGCTCCCGCTGCGGCTCAGTTTGTCCAAACTCAAGGGCCTAAAAAAGCGGGAAATCATGATGGGAACAAATATCGGGAAAAAAATATCAGGAAAATATAGGGAAAATGGATTAATGGTGATTAATGGTGATTAATGGTGATTAATGGTGATTAATGGTGATTAATGATAGTTAATGGTGATTAATGGTGATTAATGATAGTTAATGGGATTCACCCTCTGGTTATTTAACATAGCCATGGGAAATGACCCATAGAAAAAGATGGTGTACCTATTAAGAATGGTGATTTTCCATGGCTATGTTGAATAACCAGAGGGTAAGGAAAATGGTCTGGTCCGGCAATTTTAAGGGTCGGCTATTTGAATAGGGAAATTCATGATGATTTACCCTCCAGTAAATTAACATAGACCCTGGCAGACAGGGGTTGGAAGATTAGTTTCCATGAAAACTAGGTTATTTTCAGGGTCTATGTTAATTTACCAGAGGGTAAATATGATAAAATAGTTTTAATGATTGTCGCTTGAAGTGGTAAACCAATGATCGACGACCAACCCAGTTGAGGTCTGAAAAAATGACCAGCATCTTATGTGGCTTTGTCCGAAAATTTATGTGGAAAAAAAACGAAGAATCCATTGGTTCATCGTCATTATCGCTATGAAAATTGCCGGCATATATATATATATATATACACATGTATATATATATGTATATATATATGTATATGTATATATATGTATATGTATATATATATATATGTATATATATATATGCCGTTTTCAGATACACCCATGTAGATCACGTGCATGCTGTCAAAATCCCTATTGCTCAGACACTACGGCCAAATGGTTTAGTGCAGAATTGTTGGCTGTAGTATTTTGCCCTCAATAAGTTGTGAAGGGGAATATCAGTAGGGTAGTGTACTGACTTTAAGTCAAAAAGTATATAGGCGTAGGACAGAATTGGGTACCCCAAAAATGGTTTGGATAGGTGCCACACAAAAAAAAATATATAACCAAATGCGCAGCATCCGGGTCTAAAATGTTTGATCCATACGCGTCACCCCAATAATGCAACAGTGTATCATCATCTTCCATGTTAAAATTGCTATTTAATGGGGCACACAGTTTTATTACAACGCCCATCTCCATGAATTATTCATTGGTGAAATACCTAGTTGTTCAATTTTGACTAGGGAAATCCCCGTTAGTCAAGTTAGTGGTGGATGGTCATGTCGAGCCCCCAGACCCATGTCCTCTTCAAGAGATTCTGACTTCTCAACTCCTACATGATGGGGCCCCCCAGTGATGTTTGTTGGTTTATAACCGCCGGTAACTATAGTTGTCTAATCTATAGCTCTACGTATACCATAAACATCCATAAAACATCGAATTCAGCCACAGCCATATCTCAACTTCGCCCGCGAGCTCGCTCAACTGGTGCTCCATCCAGTTCAAGTCGGATCGATGATTGGACTAACCGGATTTAGCCCAGGGTAAACTAACACATTTATATGGAAGACCCCTGGTTTCCTAGTATAGTATCATATTATCATATTACCATAGTATAGTATATAATCATATTATCATATTATCATTAGGGTATATGATCATAGTATCATATTACCATAGTATAGTATACCCTCTGGTGAACAAACAAAAAGATATTGAAAATGGCCATAGAAATAGTGAGTTTTCCCATTAATAGCATGGTGGATCTTTCCATTTAGTTTTTTGAAACGTTTACCAGAGGGTATGTGGAAGATCCCTGGTTTCCTGCCCTACAAATGGTGGCTTTTTCCACATCGAACTGTTGGTTCACAGGACCCAACAAGCACCCCGACCCCCGAGCCAAGGAGCATCTTTTTCGCTCCGGTCATGTTCAAACAGCAGCAACCGCCGATGCACCTGACGTCTGCAGGTTTTTCTGATGTCATGTCAATCCCCGAATTCAGACATCTCAGAAACCTCTGGTTTTTTTTTGGGGTGGTCCATTTCAATAGCAAACGGATGCAACTGGTCACATTTCAGGAGTGTTACCTCCCTTTTTCCAGCCGTGCTTATTCGGATATTCAATGGATTGCTTTAGGGGAGAATCGACAGGAAACCATGTATATATATATGTTCCCATTAAATATGGGATAGATGGGGCTTTCCGGTTAAAATTTTCCCTTAAACCAACCCCTTTAAAACCCCGCTTTGGTATTGGATCTAGTGGTCTCCCACTGATGGGCTTTGTCACTGGCGATACACCGGCACCACCGAGATGTTGCGAACTTCTGCGCGAAACGGTCCCATTCGAAAACCCACAGAACCACGCAGTCCGGGCATTTTTGGCACAATCCCTTCTTCCAGTTGGCCTAACACTGCGCATGGATCCACAAAATGGTCGTCCCCTACCTTTGGAGCCTACAAAACACCCTTATTGGTTGTCTCCCGAAACATTGCGATAATCCATGAATCTAGTAGTTAGATGTAGTTTAGCATGTTAGAGCCAAAAAATCCCTGTTGACATGCCCAGTGGAAATGTCAAGCCAAGCGTTCAGCTGATCGTTGATCCCTCAACCTGAGGTCAGGACAAGCAGCGTCCGTCCAAGATCACCCTCTTGGATCGTGTCATCACCGCCATTTCCGTCACCCGCTCGGAACAAACTTGAGCTGAAAATTGGCCAATTTTGGCAAAATGACCCTCCAGTCAAACGTGGTTCCATTAAACAAAAACTAATGTTTTGTTGTTTAATGGAAGTTCTATAGAGATCTATAGAGGTGCCCATCATCTATCATCAATTCGTGTTTTTTTAATTGCCATCTTTGATTGCCAGAGGGTTTGCTGAAAATTGGTCTGGAACTTGACGGATAAACCCCCAATGTATTGATGATGGTTGAACGGCTGGAAACCCCAACGTTTTGGTGGTGCGAGATGAAAGGTGGGATTGCTTTAAGGGAAAATTGAAACCGGAAACCATGGTTTTTACCAGAAAAAGGTGTGTTCCTGTAAAATTTCCCTTGCACCAATCCAATGAAAGGGTAATCCTGGAGACTCTGTTTACTCTTTCTTTGGTGCCGTGCCATGGCACCACATCGCTTCCCGGGCATTTTTCACCACAACCGTGTTGGGCAACACGTTGTGAAGCACACGATACTGCTGTCAAACAAGAGACAGGTTGCAGTCATAATTTGGTACACACACATTATACGTGTGTATATATATATAAGATTATATCAGCACAGTTATCGGGCTTGTATCCCAACCGAGGAGGAAATTTGGATTGTTATATCAAATCCTTTTGGATCACTTAGGACGACTTTTTGGATCACTTAGGCCGACAATCTTGGATGTGGATTCAAACCTTTAGGGTTTACATTTAGGGGGGAACTGGGGACTGGGGACTAGAGGGTACAGGACAAGACCTAAAACATACTGGAATTCATTGCGTCCAGACCTTAGGGTTTATCTTTAGGGGGGGACTGGGGACTGGGGACAGTGGGAACAACTAGAGGTACAGGAGACGCCAAGGTGCGCAGAGACACTGAAAGAGTCTCTAGTCCACCTGCAAATGAGCATAGAATGCATTTCTAAGTATATGACTTAATCAGAATGTCCCGATGATCATCTTTTATCCACTTGTGCAAGTCTGTCGAACTCATGTTCGGATATATCGATTTATCTTTCTATTGCAAATACAATCAATATATCTGTGACCAAGGCCTAAGCGAGCCAAAACATAGGCCTAAGCGAGGTACTGACCATTACATCATGTATAACTCCGACTGCACCTGACGTGTTGAGCTTCCATCCCAGTCCACCCTACACAGCGCTGTCTCTTTATATAGCCGGCGCCGCCGCCAGCAGCAGCAGCAACAACAACAACAACTACAACTACTACTACAACTACTACTACTACTACTACTACTACTACTACTACTACTACTACACTACAACAACTACAACAACTACAACAACTACAACAACTACAACAACTACAACAACTACAACAACTACAACTACAACAACTACAACAACTACAACTACAACTACAACAACAACTACAACTAACAGCAGGAGCAGCAGCAGCAGCAGCAGCAGCAACTGATACGATAATCCTTTTTGCAATTTTGCCAGCCGGCAAAAATCTCGAAAATTGCTGACTTTGCCAGACAAAAATCGAAAGAAACTGGACTTGGCGTTGTCATCGTGGCCGCAGGATCGGTAGAGATAGACAAGTGACCAGAATATTCTATATACGTATGTATTACAATATAATCTGGGAAGAGTCTCGACATATGAGTTTGTCTAAGAAAATGGTGTAAATATTATATATCTCATCAAAAAATCGTGTTGACGGGAAATATGGTGATAAACCATGAAATAATTGTGGGCTACCCTATTTTCAAACAAACCCACATGGGCAACCTCCAAACATACAGAATATCATGAATGTGAACCGCCTGAGGAACAGCGAATGTCCAGTTTTCATTAAAATACCTAGCATTCTTGTCTATCTGCTGGTAGTAGAATAATGTACACAATATATGTATGTATATATATATATAATTGTCATATCCCCATTTACAGCAAAACAAAATCAGTACTAAACTACACACCCGTCCAGCGAAGAACTCAGGTTGCTGATCATCCCCGCACTTATCTTCCGTCCAATCCAACGGTCCAACGTCGTCGTCGAGCTTCGCCAAGGGAGACGCCACAAGGATAGGATGAGCTGCATAGCAGCCACAAAAAATGGAAGCAAGGGGGTTTTGCAAATGTTTTACCAACATTGTTGTTATTGTAGTGTATATCATCAACCATATCAACCAGTGTCTATTAGTATCATCATATTTAACTACACAAACAAATCTGGGAGCATAAGTTGTAAAAAAATAGACACGCAGCCGGGCAAAACAGCTCATCTCACCTATAAGGCATGTGACGTTAAATCGTGCGACAAGTGTAACGCGTCTATGGGCCAAAAAATTACATCTACCCTCCAAAGAAGCATCAGGTGATCCTCAAAACTGACAAACATCAAGAATCATCTCTGTTCCCACTCTTTTCGAAGAAACATTCAAAAAGAAAACAGAAATCCCAGATGTCCGCCCCCTTTTGGATGATGTTTGACCCACGTTTCTTCCAGCGTCTACATGGAAAAGGCATCGCTCACGTCGCTGCGGTCGCTGCCGAAACTGCCAGTGGTCAGCTGGTAGGGGCACTCCGGGGTGGCCAGGCCCGACACATCACCTGGCAGTTTCCGACCCCGAAACGACATTGGGGAGATATCATGGGGAGCTGTAGAGATATGTATATGATATGTGTCATATATATATGTATATATATGTATATAGATATATACAGATATATATATATATATATACATATACATATATATACATATATATATGTATGTATATACATATATATATATATACATATATATATAGATATAGATATACATATACATACATACATACATACATACATACATACATACATACATACATACATACATACATACATACATATATATATGTTTGGGGATATCTTTTTTAGAAAAGAGTTTGTTGGGATGCTATTAATGTCATGAATGTGATTCATGATTGGGAAGTGGAACATGTCCCAAAGTTGGAACATTAAAAATAACAGTGTATAAACAATGAATGATTGAAAGCGGAGTATCCAAGGGAAATCGAATTGGGTTTGTGCTCATCAGAGGATTAAACGCAACACAGATAAAAATAGGGATATGATGGGGGTACATAGGCCACGAAAAATGGGATGGCATCACAATCCCAGGAAAAACTAAGGATTTAAGCTTCTGGGTCAGACCCAGTTGGGTGTGCTACAAGTCAGTTGAAGAATTGGGAATTGTGTCGCAATTGCAGAGAATCAACAACAGCTGGGGATATTTTACTAAGGGAAAATCATATATCTGATATACTGGAGGATGATGGGATATGGGATACACACTGGGAATTTATATGGATCAATCTGGATCTTTTTCACCCATCTACTCAATATTGGGGATGATCATCATCCAACTCAGAAGCCCCACTGATATCAATTGACCAACAGAGTTTCGGGGGTTTTGAGGATAATAAAGCCCAATTTATCAAGTTATGAGTCCTGTCTAATGGGTCAATCCCAAACCAGGTTACCAGGGTCAGTCGAAATCCATGCTTTTTTCCTGGCGGCCTAGCCAGATGTTTACTTGGAACACCGACCTAAAAAAATTCACTGCCTGGCGGGCCTGCACTTTTCATGGGTTCTTACCCTTTGTAACGGAGTATCTTCCCACCATGTAACCAGAAGTTACATCCCAGTTCTAGCGGGGCCATATTAATGATTCGCTACCTTGAGGCACAACATCAACTAATATTGTTTGGTGATGTTTGGTACTCAACCACGTACACAAGGACTTACCGCACATGGTCCAGTTGGTTGATAGTGATGTTGAGTATTGACCGTCCAATCTATTCGGAAATGGATTCGGAGTCCAGTTGGATTTGCGAAGTTTGGGATACGAAATGGGCATGTATCCCATGGCGATAAAATGTCGGACCAAATATATAATGGGAAACATCATTGGTATTCTTTGGTCATATCATATCAAGTCCATTCAAATCCCATTTTCTCAATTTTTTCGTTAGATCCATTATATAAAAGCAACTAAAACCAAAAATAAACACTATTTAAATAATGAAATCCAAATTAAAATAGTGAAATTATGGGATTTTTTTATCGGTTTTTTCGTCACAAAATTTCTTGTCCGATTCAAATCCATTTTTCTTCGTTGTCCAGTTATCCATACAGGATGGGCCCCCAGTGATGTGAATGTTGCTTTATAAACACCATTAACCAAAGAATTCCATAGTTATCTATGGTTAATGGTGTTTGTAAAACTATAGTTTATCTATGGTTATCTATAATTATAGCTATAGTTGTAGTTATCTATCTATAGTTATATCTACCATAAACCAACTATAAGATTCATGGTGTTTATAAACCAACTATAGTATTCATGGTAGTTGTATCTACACCAAATTAACTCTATAGTATTCTAGTTCGTTATCTATAGCTATATCTACCATAAACCATAGAATTCAGCCACAGCCATATCTCAACTGAACTCGCTCTTGGGGGCCCCATCCTGGACTAAAACAATAAGGGTGTAATATGCAAACATAAAAGGTGAATTTCAACCTGACTGAAATTGTTTTTTTGTAGTGGTTAAGCCGGTGAAGCCACTTGTGAAGTCTCCATTTTGCTGCTTAAAACCACCAGTTTTCCCCTGTTTTCCCCTGTTTTCCCCCGTTTTCCCCAGTTTTCCCCAGTTTTTCCCAGTTTTCCCCAGTTTTCCCCAGTTTTTCCCCAGTTTTCCCCCACCTGCAGCGTCGCTATGCCCGGTCTGCCCCGTGCCGTCGCTCCACGCCGCCGTCACCGTGGCCAGCTGGTCGTCGGCCGCGTCACGGACGGTGGCGGCAGCCAGGTCCTGGGAATCTTCGGGAAAAGCTGGGAGACTATCTGTGTGTTATATTATATATATAACATAATAATGAAAATATATAGAATATAATATAAACATATAAGATCTATAATATAATATATATATATATAGTATATAATATTATATATATAATATATATAATATCAATGGCCATTTCAGGAACCGATTCATTGGAGGTACCGATTCCATATATAAGGCCTATTTTTCAGGCCTATGTAAGGGAATATCCCCACAAAATATTGCCTTATATGGTACAGTACCTCCATTTTACGATCCTGGATTTCCCATTGATTGTATATATATATATTTATTTATTTATCTATTTATATGTATATATAATATAGTATAATATAATATAATATAATATAATATAATATAATATTTATGTCTATATATATATAATAATAATATAATATATATATTTGGTATTGTATAGTATGATATGTTCAGGATGATTCGGATAGTGTTTATGTATTTTCTGATAAATATAGATGTATGTGATATCTGGTATATCCCATATGTAATATGTAGTAATATTATATGTTTGTACTGATACTGTTTATATATCTGATATGTCCCATATGTTTTGTAATATATATGTATATATATATATATAGAGTATCCACCAAAAAGAAAAAATGTTAAAAATGGAAATTAAGGGGAAACTATCATCTATACCATACTGGAAACACGTTTCTATCTTCTTGGGGGTTGCTGTACATACATGCATAGATATATAATATTATATATACATATGAAAGTTTCCGATAACCAATTTCAGAGGGGATTTAAATTAGAGGTAAAGTTCGCCATTGACAAACCCAAACACCATATTATTGGTTTATATCCCATTGTATCCCCATGTGAAAATCCTCACGAAATCGCCCCAGTTGATTGTTAGTTGTATATGGAGGTTTCCTAAAATGGTACCGTACCCTATCAGTTCATCCAACTCATTCATGACCAAAACTTCGTATATATTGAAACCCATTGGGGATCCTCCATGATTTTTGTATCCCCCATATTATGTATATATATATACATATATCTAGAATATAGAATATCTGGTACAACTGGTATATCCTTTGTATTCTATAATATTGTATGCAACCAGGACAAACATTCTCGTGTCTCTTCGAGATAAATTTTCTAATATGGTTCAATTAGTTTTACATGGCTTATAATGTATGGATACTGGTGATAGCCAACTATCTAATGTACTTGAAAACAGCCTCACAAAAATGCCGCGCCGCGCCAAAAAAAACAGCCATGGAGGGTAAACATTCGCTGGGAAGATCATCAAACTATGGCAGATTTTCGTTCGCACGCCATGTTTGATGCCACCGGAGGGTAAACATTGGGTTCTACAATGTGGGCCCCCCCCAGCTACAAGTTGGTTTATAAGCCCCAGTAACTATAGTTATAAGTACCATAAACCATAGTTATTGGAGTTATAAACCAACTTAGCTATCTAGGGGGCCCCACTTTGTATGATCCCTGAATTGGTAGCATCAGCGATGATGTACATGATCAGGTGCTGTAGCTGAAATGTTAGCTGTATCTTGCGATTAGTAACAATCATCACCAAAAAACAAATAGATATATAGATATATAGATATATATATATATATAGATATATAGATATATAGATATATAGATATATAGATATATAGATATATAGATATATAGATATATAGATATATAGATATATAGATATATAGATATATAGATATATAGATATATAGATA
>Ga0126342_10011984_pt1 | contig 15478 bp, 9 predicted proteins | sample Cyp1metagenome_FD_92528 | JGI IMG/M metagenome (GOLD analysis project Ga0126342, IMG submission 92528) | Coral microbial communities from Lord Howe Island, Old Settlement Bay, Australia - Cyphastrea 1 metagenome | ecosystem: Host-associated > Invertebrates > Cnidaria > Coral ...
CGTATCCTATCGTATCCTATCGTATCCTATCGTATCCTATCTATTCCTATCGTATCCTATCTATCTTTCTATCTTATCCTCCCTATTCCTATCATATCCTATCGTATCCTATCGTATCCTATCTATTCCTATCGTATCCTATCTATTCCTATCGTATCCTATCGTATCTATTCCTATCTATTCCTCTATCTATGTATGTATCTATCTATCTATCTATCTACCTATCTATCTATCCATCTATCTATCTATCTATCTAATCTATCTCATCAATCAATCTATCTAATCAATCGATCTATCTATCTATCTACCTATCTATCTATCTACCTACCTATCTATCTATCTACCTATCTATCTAATTAATCTATCTAATCTATCTAATCCATCTAATCGATCTAATCGATCTAATCGATCTAATCTATCTAATCTATCTAATGGATCTAATGGATCTAATGGATCTAATGGATCTAATGGATCTAATGGATCTAATGGATCTAATGGATCTAATCTATCTATCTATCTATCCATCGATCTATCCATCTATCTATCTATCTATCTATCTTATCTATCTATCTCTATCTCTATCTCTATCTCTATCTCTATCTATCTATCTATCTAAACTTTTGAACCTGACAGCGTGAAAAACGCAGCAATTCTGCGAGACTTCCTCAAATTTTGAACTTGACCACCTGAAAAACGAAGCAATTCTAGGAGACTTCCTCAATTTTTTATGTTGACAACATCAAAAACAAAGCAATTCTGCGAGACTTCCCCTTCAAGAATGGAAACATCGTATCCTATCGTATCCTATCTATTCCTATCTATTCCTTTCTATTCCTATCTATGGTATCTATCTATGTATCTATGTATCTATGTATCTATGTATCTATGTATCTACCTATCTATCTATCTATCTATCTAATCTATCTCATCAATCAATCTATCTAATCAATCGATCTATCTATCTATCTACCTATCTATCTACCTATCTACCTATCTATCTATCTATTTATCTATCTGCCTATCTATCTATCTAATCTATCTAATCTATCTAATCTATCTAATCTAATCTATCTAATCTATCTAATCTATCTAATCTAATCTATCTAATCTATCTAATCTATCTATCTATCTAATCTATCTATCTATCTATCTATCTCTATCTGTATCTCTATCTCTATCTCTATCTATCTATCTATCTGTCTATCTAAACTTTTGAACCTGACAGCGTGAAAAACGCAGCAATTCTGCGAGACTTCCTCAAATTTTGAACTTGACCACCTGAAAAACTAAGCAATTCTAGGAGACTTCCTCAATTTTTTTATGTTGACAACATCAAAAACAAAGCAATTCTGCGAGACTTCCCCTTCAAAAATGGAAACTTGAGTGACAGAGCTGATGGCCTCGTGCCAATGTATTTTGCGATCTTTCTATTCCATCTGTCTAAAGTACTGTGCCTGCCACGAAAAGGCAGGCCAGGTCATAAGAAGTATTGCACCTTTCACGCAAAATCATCTTAGCAAACCTGAAGATCTGATGCTCCAAAATGGAACCCTTTTTAGGCAATCAGCACCCGGACCTCCTAACATGTCTGACTCATGTGTCTCTTGTACTGCGCCGGCCACGCGAAATGCATCTTTGCAAATCCTCTTCAAATATCCCATGCCTGCCAATGTTTTTGAAACTGCTACACAACTCAATTTTGCTCACAATTAGCAGGGTGCAGAATCCCTTGCGCCTGCCACACAAAAGGACGCTTCGACGTACAAAAGTGGTCCGAGCATGTAGTGTTTTGTACATTTTGACTTGGAAATGGCTTCGCGCCACAACTGCGTGGACTTTTTGAACCGATGCTGAGGCGTTTTGCGCATTTTGACTTCGAAATCTGCTTCGCGCCACAACGGCGTGCAATTTTTCATCTCTCCTCTGGCCAGCTGGCTCCGCACCCGCGCTTTTGCGAGCCTACTTTTCGACCCTCCGGAGCCATGAAACATTAGAAAAATAGTGTTTCGCGATTTTTCTACTTTTTCGCGCGCCTGCATCTTCTTTCTTCTGGCTCTTTCGCTTCTCTAATCTTCTTTCTTCTTCTCTTCTCTTCTCTGACTCTTCCCACCTCTGCTTTTTCATGTGTCCATATTGTCGGAAGTTTGACTTCTAAAATTCCATCATCACAATTAATATCTTTAGTGCTAGATAATTATTATAACTGTCATCATTCTTACTCATTCTTATGACATTCTTATCATTTATTGTCACCAAAGATATCAAATCAAATAAAGAGCCCATTGTCAAATTGGTGATGGTTTATGATAATTCTTCCATATATTGTCATTATGGTTATCCAATAGATGAATAATCATCGAACATTTTTTATAATTAATGATTAAATCATTAATCATTATTGTAAAACAACATTGAAATTAACCATTATTAGCCATGATTAGCCATTATTAACCCATTACAATCCCCATTAATCACCATTAAACACCATTGAAATAGCCATTGAAATCGTCACTTTGTGTTCCCACCTCCTCCGTCTCGGCGCGGCGTCCCCTTGGAGGTCGCGGTCCGTGCGTTTTCGACACGTTCGCGAGCCCAGTTCCTCGGCGATACGTGAAAGAAACCCGCAGGAACATTTTATACGCACGTAAATAATGTATATGTTATATACAATACATATATGTATGTATGTATCATATATATATATATATATCGTATATATATATAGGTGATATACATTATAACATATCACATATGTTATAGGCATATCTATCTTTGTATCTCCTGGGTATCTGTCGGGACCAGTTGCGATCCAATCCAGATCGCGCCAATTTCTGGGGTCTGAGCTTGTCGATGGAGGGCCGTACGCCATAGTTACCATAGTCAGATCGCCCTGCCAGGGGTTTCTTGTGGCAGGTTTCTTAACTTGGGGAATGTCAAAGGCCATGGTTTTCCTACAGTTTTTGGATCAGTTGGGGTCCCCATTTTAAGCCTCGAGAAGCAGCTTTCCGGCAAGGTTGTTCCATCTCCAAAGTGGTGATGGAAGGGGAAACTCGATTTAGTCTCCAAACATAGGCGCCGCAAACTGAAAACGGCAACTCGCGAACAAAATCCTTGAATCTTATCTGGAATGAAGTTCACACATCAAGAACAATTGGTGTCATGACATGTCTTGGCATATCATGAGCGATTTCTGTGGCCTTTTCCATCTCCACCTTTGCGTCCTTTTCCTTTGCCCCAACCCATGGCTGTTGAGGTCACAGAGCAGTGGTGTTTTGTTCTGCTGTCTTCAGCAGGTACCGCTGGAAATTCTGCACATTTTGCTGTGTGCAAGTCAGATACTGGTGCTGAACGATGACGTCGGAACAAAGCAAACCAACTACTAGCCAAGATTCCATTGCCATGCACATGTTTGGAGGCACCAAACCGCTTGATCTCACATCAGTTGAACGGTGTTCAAGACCCTGTCCTTCCACTGGTTGGTTAAGAACGGGATTCCTAGTTCATGAATTATGATCCACGATAGAAAAAACACCCTTTAACAGCCAATCCACCATCATTTATCGACTATATCACCATGATTTTGATGATAAAATATTTCTAGATGATCAAGATATATCAACATGATGATTTACCGACTTTAAATGCTGATTTTCCCATGGCCACCTCGCTGCGCGACTGCACCATGGGGATGGTGGAAATCCCTGTTTTTATTTTTCTGGTCATGGGATAAACCACGTTGGGCTCCGAGACCCTTAGGGTCCAAGGATGGCAAGATTGATCGCCTGGACATGGACCCAGAACAGCGACCCAGGCTATGTGCAGATTTCCGACTTGCCGATGTCATGTTTTCGAGAAGCAAAACGCCATGGGTAAAGATCTGAATTTCCTGGATGTAGGGTATTGTAATTTGTGGGTTTGTCTGGAACTGGGACATACCACCCAGTCATGGCTATTTCCATAGGACACATGGTGTAGGGGTACCCCATGTTCAAACAATCTCACTTCATGACATCGACGCTGTGGGGGGTCAGCTGGAAGTTTCATTAGCTTTGGGACTATCCCCTTCATCCAGTTCCTGCAACGCTCGGTCCACGTCCTGCACGGATTGGACACCGTTGCCCACTGAATTTTTGATGATTTACCAATGATTTATAATATAGTCGCTGCTTAGCCTGGCAATTTCACATAGCTATAGAAGCCATGGTCCATTTATGGTTGATTTTCTGCTATATAAATTGATGATTTTCCAGCTAGTGTTCAACTACCAGAGGGTTGGTGATTTCGTCAATGGGGTATCTGAAAGTACCATTCAATGGATTGGTTTCTTGGGGAAAATCTACACCGGAAAGCCCCGGCGATTTTTCCATGAAAAGATCACGGGGCTTTCCGACGCAAATTTCTCCCTGAAACTAATCCATTGAAACCATGAGTGGGGCATCCCATTTTCGGACGCCCTGGTTGTTGGATGATGATCCCCTGGTGAAATACATTGGCTATAGTCAATGTTTAGTCATTAACAAAAAGTCACCTGAATTGGACAAGTTTTGCAAATCAAAGACCCATCCAAATTTTTCGTAGGAAGGATTGCTGCATTCTCTCAATTCTCGTAGTATAGTTTTATCGTCTGTTTTATCTTCCAAGGACGTCCGAAAAAAAAATCCATGCTGATCATTTCTGCTTCTAAACCTGCTTCGGGCAGGTTTATTTTCAACTTCCAACCTCCCAGGGCACCAAGAGGACCCAACAGCAAATCTGAGTGACTCTATTGTAGTGTGGAACACTCCAGAGAGTAAACCTGGTCCAACAAATCAACCTCAAACGATAGGTCCGATAGGTCATTGAGAATTGAGTCTGGTTTATGAAACTTCTGGTGCTTCTGGAGTTACCGTTAGGTAGACTAAATGTGGAAAATCCATAGTGTTTCCCCAGCAATATCAGCTACACATGTGGATTTTCCATATCTACAGTGGGAAGAGATCCTGCACCAGTTGGTAGATGGTAAGCGTCCCATCATAAGCTCATGATTTACGGTGTTTCATAGGAATCCCCATAGTTCCCAACTGGTGGATGGCTTATCCACAGTATGTTGCGTACTACCGCTATTTCGAGGATCACCCCACAAAGGTACCTGGTTAGTAACCTCATAGGCCATCTATCTATCAAATCGATCCTATCTCAGTATCTAAACTATCCATCCATTCATTCATCCATCCATCCATAATAACCCACCGATCAAGGACTTATGATCACCAGGGGCACGATGGTCCTCTGCCCCGGCCGACAGGCGCCGTTGAAGCTGAGGCGCTGCAGGTCGATGGCCCTACCGGAGCCAGCGTTGGAGTCCAACGGATCATAACGAACTGGAAAATCACCACGTTTTATAGGCAAATCAACTATTTCTATGGCCATGGCTTCAATAACTATATGACTTTACCAGAGGGTAATCATTGGTAATATAGCAATAATAATCCAAACATATTATGAACGTCATTGGGTTTACCACATCGATGGAATAGAACACATGCCATAATAGTTTTGGAGCCATATTTAATCAACATGAAGCTCAAATGATCCAACATCCAATCATAAACCGTCCAATTCACCAACCATGACTGGCGGTCACAAAAAAATCATCCCAGTCATAGGGCTATATCCTTCATGATTCTCTATAACATTGGTGATGGTTTAGGATAACACCCATTCTACTGCTCCATATTACTCATGGTTTGGGTTATTACCATATGGAGGGTTTCCTGCCATGGGATGGTTTAACGGTTTATTTCATGGCAAAGCCGAACAAGAAATGGATGAATGGATGATTTAGGGGTACATTGATGACTTTGGAAACCTGCATAAACCAAGCAGTATAATGGGATGGATACATCAAACATATTGGAAACGAAGGAAAGCCAATGCCATACACCTACCATGACTGGGGATTGCTTCCCATAAAAATGACATTGGAAACCTCACGGCTGGAGGTTTCCATGGGGGTACCCCAGTTCTCATCCATTTTCTGTTCAGATTTTCCATAAACCATCCAGCTATTAGAGATCTAATATTTATGGAACCCCCCATATATCATTGGCCATATCAGGAACCGATTCATTGGAGGTACCTACCATATATTTTTGGCCTATTTTTCAGGGCTATGTAAGGGGATATAGCCCCAAAATATGGCCAAACATATGGTACGTTTACGTACCTCCATTTTAGGATCCTGGAATTCCCATTGAATTTTGGGGGATTCAATCCCCTGTTTTTGGGTACCAAACCCAAAAACAGCTGTTGGGTGTAGAAATATCCCACTATCTGTATCTTCCCATTCATATCCCATCATGTCCCATTATCCCATCAAAATCCCAGTAATGCCAATACACTGATAAAAAACTCTACCCTCTGGTGCTGCTACAACCACGTTCCGGCGGTTCCGCCTGTGCAGCTGCCTCGCTGGAGGACCGCATCAGAGCAATGGCACGTACGGCGTGGCGCACCGAGGCACCTGTGGCAGATGGTGAAGGGTGAGATGATGGATGATGGTTGATGAACTAAACAATAGTTGGCTAACTATAGTGATTTTTGAAACTGAAGGATGTTGATGATGGTGAATGGATGTTGGATGTTGGATGTTAACTGGCTTTAAAAAGTCTTTCATGATGTTTCTATACCTGGTTTTCCTGGTTTTCCTATCTAATGTGGTGACCATCTGAGGGATCATGACTTTTTGGCATACCATGGTGAACTGGGTCCATGACACCAGGGTATCACGTTTTTTTTTTCCTATTCATATATATATATAGTTACAACCAATAGTGACTAATATCAAGTATGTTTTGTCTCATTTGAGCTGCAGTCACTTAAAATAACGGATTAATGGTGACTACTTGAGGGATCACCTGAGGCTAACGGATGTTTATAGGGGATAATAACTAGAGTTAACTTGGATAATAAGTATAGTTAAGTGTGTTTAATAATGTCTCTTTTGGTTTAACTATAGGATCATGGATCATCCCATTTAGCAAGTGGTGAGTCCGAGTGTATGAGGATTAAATACTCTACTTGTACACATTAGAAATGGATGATGGTAGGGTTTATGATGAATCACATTTATGAATACCCCACCGTATGGCAATGTTACTAGGAACACATATGATGACTATAGTGTTTTGGATTTTGGATACCTTATTTTCAGACAAAACCATGTGGTTCTGTACGGGTTATATATATATACATATATATATATATATCTGTGTATAGAACATGTTTAAGATCGGATTTAAAAGCCTCTCATATTCTTGTCTTGTTGGGCTTTGGATTCAACATTGCTTTGTCACATCCTATCCCTATTTGGCGCGACCACCCAAATTGACCAGAGTCTGCATGCATATTACCTAGATTTACCCAGGCTTGTTCAGTCTTACTTCTTTAAAATGAATCAACGAGGACCGAATCTTCCAAAAATCTTAGAACAGTAGACCTATAAACCTCCAGGATAGTGTTAGGCCGTGCTGTGCTTGGGCACACGCTTGATGATTGACATCAATCTTAACCAATTCTCATAGTTCCCGAACCAGCAATACATCCATTTTGGAGGGGTTTTCCCAACTGATCCATCAAAAAGTAGCCCTATCCCATCTCATTGTAATAGTTGGTTGATCGGTTTCTATGATTTACAATAATCACAAATCGTCCTAGAGCTACAACTTCCAATAAAGAACAGCATCCCAAGGGAATTTGAACGGCTCACCTATCATTCTGCCATTGTGGACCCGTTTTTCCGCGGCACCTGCCGTTTTCCATTTGGACGTGGTTCCCAGAAGGCTGCGCTCCTGAACTGAAGCGGAATACCAGGATTTGACAATAGATACCCTCTGGTTATTTTATGGTGATTTAATGGAATTTTATGGTGATTCAATGGGATATTAATGGGATATACCCTCTGGTTATGACTAACATAGCCATGGAAAATCCCAACCATAAATGGAGGTTTTAATAGGTAAACCATCTATAAATGGGCCATTTTCCATGGCTATATTGAATAACCAGAGGATAGGGATATTGGGGATATTTAGTGATATCAACCAATATCAACCAATCAATAACTGTTTTATTTTTAAATCATTGATGAAGTGTTTCATGCTTCGACAGACCGATGTGTGGTGATTCCGGGGGACTTCATGGGGAGGTCGTCCGAACAAGAACACATGCCATGGTGAGTCCCTAAAATTTGGGTACCACCCTCCGGCAATTTATCATAGCTCGGGAAAATGGTCCATGTATAGGTGACTTACTTAAAGTGATAATTTTCCATAGCAAACAGTAAACCATGCTAAAACATTATATACCGTGATCATCTTGAAAATTCTATTATTATAGAAATGCCGTTTTCGTATCATTTCATAACTTAACAAAAATATTTGTATCATAATATGAATAGATGATATGTAGAGATAATAATAACTAGTAACACCACTAATGTTCATGGTACCTCCACAACTTAACCATCTGTTTTTCCGTCCCGTTTGGGACAATTCAATTCATCCAGACATAGAACAAACATCTCATGACCATATCATGACCATGGTTGGTTGTAAATTGACAAAATTGACATTACTTATGCACAAAAATCTCCGAATGATTCAAAAATGATTTCTATGCTTCCCATCTAGCCAAGTGACGAATGGGTCAAATTACATGGGATTAATGTGTGATGATCATCCCATGCCATGGGAAACAGAACGGTAGATCAGCCGTCCTTATTGATGAATTGATGGCCATCCCCCAAGGGATTAATCCAACGATCATCATTGGTATCCCATGAAAAATCCATTATGATCATGAAAAATCCATGAACTGATGTCATTAGTCTCCAGTTTTGGGTAACATAACTGTTGGGAAAATCACTCAGGAAAATCACCATGAAAAAATCATGAAAAATGGAGGTTTCCTAAAATCGGGTTCCCATTTTAACCACTGGTTGAAAAAACTACGTCACAGTCGAATGACTTGGATGATTTGGGAATACCCCCATGACTTAGGCAATCTCCATATTTGCTGCTTTCAGTAACTATATAAATATCAAATGATATAGATATAGTATACATATATATATATATACATCTATGGATCTATAGATCTTTAGATATATAGATCTAGAATTAAAATCCATTAGCATCACAATTAAATCACCATGAAGTGGGGAACATCATATCTCAATTTCCACCTGCTATGGGCGTTGCACCTTCATGGCCAACTTTTTCTTCTCTTCTCGCAGGGTGGCAGCGGCATTCTTCAGCGCCACGCAGGCTTGCTCCACCTACGGGATAATAATTGGGTTGGTTAAGGATTTCATGGGAGTTAATGGGATAGTTATGGGATAGTTATGGGATAGTTATGGGATAATATCGATGATATGGGATAATGATTGATTATAATTGATTATTCATGGGATTTGAGATAATTGTAGGATTTAATGGTATAATTATGGGATGATACCCTCTGGTAAACTAACAGTTTGCTGTGGGAAAGCTCGCATTTTAATAGCAAATTCAACTATGGATGGGCCATGGCTTCAATAGCTAGGCTATGTTAAACTACTAGAGAGCAAACACTACCATTTTTTGTAGATCTTATTTGTACATGTACAGAAAGAATTATTACCATATTCATATCCACATCGAATTGTATCCATATGGGTCCATTGGTATTTTTCTGCATATTGACACCACGTACTTTCCTGATGTATCCCCATGAATGGTTGGTATATTCCATTTCATAAACGCTTGGCAATTCCCCAGGTTGGCATTTTTCTTGAGATCAATACCCCATGTAATTTGTTGCTGGTTAAATGCCAATAGATCGGATTCTAGCAAAGCTTAGCAGTGGTCGCACAACACCGTCGATGTCTTTTTCTCCGAAACCATGTCCACTGCATATTCCATTGTATGGTGCGTTAAATATTCCAGATATTCCCCAGTATATCCCCGTTATACCCAATACATTCCCATAACACTTCAGTAATTTAAACAACATAGCTATGGGAATTTGGTTTATTCGCAATTGGTACATTCAGTTCGGTGGTTTATAACCATTTAATTGTTTTATATATTCCATGATATATATTCAATTTCATAATGTTCATTGCATCCAACATCCATTGTATCCCCAATGAATGCTATCTATTCCATTGATGTGGTCAGCCCAATAATCGATTCCAGTACCCAAACATTGGAGGTTCATTTTGAATCATCCACTAGCATTGGAAAAACTATAATTATAGCTGATATGTTTATATATATATATACATATGCACGGTACCCCATCAAAAAAATAGGAACGCATTTCACCGATGTTTTAGTAGGGTTTCGAATTTCTATCTCTTTTGGGCTTGCTACGTAATGTGATAAACCCAAAAACAATAAACCCACCCCAAAATCACCAGACATGGGTGTAAACCATCCCCAGTCATGGTAGGTTTATTATTGGTTGCCCAAATGATATATATATATAAATATAAATATAGATAGATATATAGAAATATAGATAAAAAGATAAAGGTATATAGATAGATTGATATATAGACAATAGAGATATACATATATAGATATATAGAAGTATATATATATAGATATATAGATATATAGATAAATAGATATATAGATATATAGAAATACATATATACAAATATATAGATATATAGATAAATAGATACATAGATATATCTATATATAGAAGTATAGATAGATCTATATAGATAAAAATATACATAGATATAAAGATATAAAGATATAAATATATAAAAATATATAGATATATAGATAAAATTTATATAAAGACATATAGATATAGATATATAGATATATAGATATAAAAGGTAAGTCATCCCCAAATTCACCATACATGGGTATACACCAGCCCCAAATGGTAGGTTTATTATTGGTTGCCCACATGATAGATAGATGGATAGATAGATAGATAGATAGGTAGATAGAGGTAGATAGAGATAGATAGAGGTAGATAGAGATAGATAGAGATAGAGATAGATAGATAGATAGATAGAGATAGATAGAGGTAGATAGAGATAGATAGAGATAGAGAGAGAGAGATAGATAGATAGATAGATAGATAGACAGACAGATAGATAGATAGATAGATACAGTAGATAGATAGATAGATACAGTAGATAGATACAGTAGATAGATACAGTAGATAGATACAGTAGATAGATACAGTAGATAGATAGATAGATAGATAGATAGGTAGATAGATAGATCGATAGATAGATAGATAGATAGAATCCAATCTAATCTAATCTAATCTAACCTAATCTATCTATCTATATCTATCTATATCTATTTATCTATCTGTCTATCTATCTATCTATCTTATCTAATCCAATCTAATCTAATCTGTCTATCTATCTACCTACATCTATCTATATCTATTTATCCATCTGTCTATCTATCTATCTATCTAATCTAATCTAATCTAATTATCTATCTATCTAATCTAATCTAATCTAACCTAATCTAATCTATCTATCTATCTATATCTATCTATGTCTATTTATCTATCTATTTATCTATCTATCTATCTGTCTATCTATCTATCTAATCTAATCTAATCTAATCTAATCTAATCTATCTATCTATCTATCTATGTATATCCAACAAGTGGTTGGTTTTATACCACCAAGACAACGAGTCGCACGCCTCCTCAGCCAATTCTTTGGGCACTTTCTCACGCAGCTGTTGCAGCTGGGCCGCGCACTCTTCCACCACCTGCTCCGGGCCAGCGGAAGAACAGGACATAAATGGAGTCGTGTGAGCATGATAATATACTGGTAATATACTGGTAATATATGGTTAATATTAATGGTTGTTATATATATATATGGTTAACGGAAGCTTTGAGATATTCTAAAAACATCGATTTAATAGTTATTCTTGAAAACAATGGGATATTTAAAAGGGATCTTAACAATTTAAAACCTGTTCGGATACCTTAAACTCCACTTTTCTTTGCCACAATGCCCACACCTTCCATTTTTGCACTTCACAAACAATCTGCCTTCGGATCCGTGGAAGTATCTTCCTTTTTGTCCTCTATGGCCAACTGCTGCTGCACCAAATTCGCATATTTCCCGCCACTCTTCTTCAGCAGCTCGTTATGTTTCCCCTGTTCGATGACCTTTCCAGCCTCAATTTGCGATTTGGAAAAGATCAAGTTCTCCAACCTATCTGATTCAATGTGTGCCATCCATGGCTCAAAAATGGTGCATTCCATGGCCCAATTTGTTGGACACACAACAGGCTGGTCAATTGTAGCCCTCCGCGCCTCCATGACGAGGATCAAATCAGCATTCATCTCAGAGAAAAGGGTAGCTGGGTACACTTGACGGATCATAACCGATTTTATTCATTGACGCTAATTGCAAGTCATGGGATCCAATTATCTGCAATTTTCATCTATTTTCCACACGTCTCACCAGAGAACTGTGAGAATTGATCTTTTAAATCTGCTTTTTCAAGTCGTATCCGCTTTGGCTCGGCTTGGGACGATGGTGGACAGGCGGTGAGCGATGGCAATGACTGTTCTCCCCTTCATCAGCTTTTCCAAGGCCTTCTGAACCTTGCACATGTTCAAAGAGATGGCAACAACTGGGGAAAAAATGGCAAGTGTAATCATATTCCTCTAGTTGGTGGAGAATCCTTCTTTTTTGAAGCAACCAGTGAAGAACACCTAGGGTTCTGTTGAAAATACTGAAATGGGGATGAGTCAATACCTGATCATCGGATTTTGGGAATGTTTGCATCTATAACACTCACCTATGTTTATGTGAAAAAAATATCCATAGCCCAAATTTGGGTTTTCTTTTAGTCATCGTCAATGGATTGGTTTTACGGGAACATCTAAACCTAAACCATGGTTTTTCACCATCAAATATGTTTTTTTTCTGCATATTTTCCCTTCATCCAAGTCTGGTACATTCGAGATATGCCTCTAAGGATAGATATGCGGAGTATCCGACATGATCTGCTTCGATGCCGTGCAGCAAACTTTCAAGGCTTTGTCCGAAAATTTAGAGGACCATGGAAAATCCGTGGCAAACCCTGGGTTTTTTAAGTCGGAGAACACATATGGATTTCCTCATTTTTGGACACTATGGATTTTCTTGGGTCACCTTAGAGGGGGGTTCATTTGGACCAGCTTTAGTCCTTTGGGGCTTTCCACAATTGTTTTGTTGAAACCCTCCCAAAGCTGAGGATTTACCCAATGGTTCCCTATTCGGCCCTCCAATTTTTTGGCTTAGGTGCCCTCTCAAATGCTCCCATTGCTGAAAACGTTAGCAATTGGGATGACTACACCATAAATAAATCATTAGCCATCGAACATGGCCATGTTTAATAGATGAACCATGTTGACATTTGTAATTTTCCGTGGCTGTGAAATTACAAGAGGGTTTGTTGATTTTTGTTGGCTTTTGTTGGCCTCCATAATCTGGCCAGAATCATTCGTATTCTTACTGCGGTATAATCTGATTTTAGTGCTACAATGATTACAATTCCCAAGTATTTATTGGATGATTAATCCCATCAAATCCACCTGGTTTCTGCGTAAAACCCTGATATAGCTTTGCAATACCCACATTGTGTCCAGATGTCCACCTCTACACAGCTAAGAACTTTGCAATCCAAAGTCACAAGTTCGAGTTTTTTACCCCATTCAGAACGATCAGATTTCAACAAACACATGTTTTTTTCCTCAGTTTTCCCACCGATTTTTCCCCCAGATTTCCGACGGTTTCCCGGTTCCTCCCCGGTGATCGCCTTGCGTTCCGAGACGGTGTCCAGCTAGTGGGATCTCCCATTTATGGAACCCCCCTTATTGGTATTCCGGCGCAGATGGTTGTTATAGAACAGACAGCAATCCCTATTGAATGAGGCGACAGTTGCCTTCGCCCGGAAGAACCCGTTCCTGCCACTGAGCTCGAAATTCTACTCCATCTTTGTGGCTTGAAATACCAGGTTTGCTGCTGAAATACATTTTGTCTTATTTCGCAAGGATTGAAATCCACTGTTTTGCTGGCTCATATCACCGAAAACACCTAAATCCCAAAATACGTAAATAAAGAACACAATTCAGCCGTTGAGTTCGATGATTTTACCAGCTACACATGTAAACCATTTACTTAGGGGATTTTCCCGTTCCAAAACAAAACAACACGACCAAACTCATGGGATTGGTTTTCCGCTTTTTTGATTTTCCTTTCCAATCAACATCATGGTGGTAAATGCCTTAAATTTCATAGGGAAAAACCCATGGTTTTCCAACGATTTTGCCTAGGAACCTGAGGATTCCACTTTGCGAGGTCCACTCCGTCCACTTCGATCGCCCCTGAAATTCTGGGCCAAGGATGGTCATTTTATGCCATGGAAATGGGATGAAACACGGAAAATAATGGGGTTAACTATGGGGAATAGAATGGGATATAGGTTTCAAACAATATGATCTTTGGGTCTGAAAATGGGATGTGGCCCTAATGGCAATTTTAGGGCCCCCAATCTTGGGAGGTCCAAATCATGGTTGACCGTCACGATTTTTGATGGTGCTTCAAACCGGTAGATCCAAGAAAAAAACTATAGACATATGGAGCTGCAAGTTTAAGTAGTTTTGTCTGAAAAGATGTCCGTACACCGGTGAAAAAACCATCAATGTCACCCTATATAAAAATGGCCTAAAAATGGTGGGTCCATGCCCAAAATTCTGCATCCATGGCCATCAGTTTTTCTCCGTGAGATTCCCATCGAGCCCTGGCTATGGCGAAAATGATGTCCCATGGGACGTACTGGCTATCCATGAATTATATCCCATGTATCCCCATTACCATCTGGTAATCAAACATGGCTGTGAAAACCCCGAACTAGATTACTAAACGAGGGTTTAGTTCGCGGGGAAAATCATACTAAATATGGTCAAGTTTCCAGCACGCCATGTTTGATTACCGGATGGTATATCCACTTTCCATTACACAAATATGGCATTTCAAAGATTTTCATCCATCGCCCAACGATAATTCAAACCCAAGTCCAACTTAAATACCATTAAATCCCAAGTCAATTCCATACTGCTGGTGATACAGTTAATTATATAACCCAATTATACTAGTATATCCGATCAACATGCCCATTAGATTCGCCAACATAGTGCTATTTCAATTTCATAGCTGGTTACATACATTACATTACATTACATTACATTACATTACATTACATTACATTACATTACATTACACACACACATATACACAGACATACACACATATACATATATGTATGTATATATATACATGTATATATATATATATATTTGTAATATGTGTCTTGTCATATCTCCCCATTAGTATCATATTTGGGATTCAACCCCCAAAGTATCTCCCAAGTATTGTCAGCTTCGGCGAGGTCAGCTGAATCAAACC
>Ga0126342_10011985_pt1:0-7500 | contig 15478 bp, 13 predicted proteins | sample Cyp1metagenome_FD_92528 | JGI IMG/M metagenome (GOLD analysis project Ga0126342, IMG submission 92528) | Coral microbial communities from Lord Howe Island, Old Settlement Bay, Australia - Cyphastrea 1 metagenome | ecosystem: Host-associated > Invertebrates > Cnidaria > Coral ...
CTGTTCCTTTGTGCCCAGGAGCCATTGGGAAGCGGCGCAAGGATGGCGGAGTCAAACTCACGAAAGGAGCTGCGCAGAGGCAACCCCGCTCTTACATCTTCAAATCTGACTGCTTGTGAAATACTACATTAATTAAGAAATTGCTAAGAAATTAAGGGACTCTCGACCGAATAATTGTACATATATACTGACTTACATGGGGCCTTTCCGATAAGAAATTGAGGTACCCTGGCCATCGACAACCAACATTCTTATATAACGCTCGCGCTGTATCTTCTATAATCTTCTATATTACACATGTCATATGCAGCACACTTGACCCCTACAAACATCTAGCAGCTAATGTGGCCATGTCTTCACTGCTAATCACCCCAAAGATATGAACATTATATAAATGGGACCATGAAACGCTATGGTAGGATTGGTCATCAAGGACCTATTAAACAACCACGGAAGAAAACCATAAGGATTCACTTCCAGAAGCTAATGTCGGTGAATAGACTATTATATCACCACAAAAATGATTGGTAACATAACCACAATACAAACTACTGTATAACCATACATAAGAATAGGCACAATCCTTAATCAATAACCAAGCTCCAGAATTTTCGACAACCCACGGGTATCATGCCCGTCCTTCACGATGACACCTGCGCCAAAAAGCTGACATGAACGGGGAAAAACAAGAAAAAACGATGACAAAAGCTCGGATGAAGAGTTATATACTTGTGTTGAAATTTGTCCAAGATGTGCCACCAAAAACCATAATTTCTTTTTTGGAGCATTCTGGTGGATGGTGGAATGACGTCGGCCCAATGCTGTTTTTCTTCCTGGTAAATGGACTAAATCAATAATGACAAGCCATTGTGGTTTCCTTTTGGTGTTTCTACGGATTCCTAGAGAGACAAGACTCATACTGCAAATCACAAATCGATAACAATCAGTTTCCCTAGCTCACAGGGTGGGTGATTGTCATTTTTTCCATGTGACCAGGTTTCCCAGAAAAAAACTTATCAGCTCTTAACCCAGCCAGCTGTCGTCCATCTGCCAAGCTGCTGTATCCCTTGAGAATTGGCTGAGACGTTTCCAGGATGCTGTAGTAAACCAAAACCATCTCATCAGCAATGACAACCACGTAGGCAACGCAGCCCAGGGTATTTAGATACCAGCCCATCCTTACTGCATAGCCGGCATAGCCGCTAAGGTCTGAACTTGAGGATAATCGAATAATCTTAAATATCAAACCCAGGGATCTGTCAAGCAACCAATCAGTCTGTCTTTACGATTCAGGAAAAGCAGTCGGCCGCTCCAGGACATTTCAAGACCATTCAAAACCATTCATACCATTGTGCTTCTAATCTTTAAAGAAATCGATCCGGAGCCTGCCACGTGGCCCCAGCAAATTTATCTATATCAGGATATATCAGGGTTGGGCAGTTTCTTCGTTAATGGTTCGAACGAAATGAATGTTAACACATATTCACCCATATTTAAATTTAAACGACACATGTTTCAACAGTACTTCTACTGATTGGTGTTTATACATGGTTAGTTATGCTACCTGGAACTACAGTAGCTGGTGTATTGGTGATTGTTATACCCCCGGTTGTGGGCTGTCTAACTCCACCTGATTCATCTATGTCTCAGCATTCCTTCCATATCTTCCATATTTCGGTGCCATGGCAGCAGTATCCCAAATCGCCATGGATCAGGTGTTGGACAGTCACTGACCAACAGACTGGTTCATGATGGTTCATGTGACAACATGTTCCCAATTAAAGTCGCCATTTGGGGTAGACCTCATTTCCAGACAAACCTATGTAAACTGTAAGTTTCCCGTAAGAATGTTGGATTGACACGAACATCCAGAATAGTCCCAACTCCATTGCAGGATTCCACGGAAAATGCTGCAAAGAGAAGTCATGGATAGTAATTTCACCCCATTCCATTGTATACATTCATTTGTTTGTCCGAGGCTCAAGGGATCGGTCACAACGCAACCCAAGAAGCAAGCCTGAACCAGACCGCCATGCACTGCAGGCGATGTGGTAAAATGCAGAATTCACAACATGTGATACATGTATACAGGTACATAGATACACAGAACCATACATAGATAGATAGATCGGTAGATAGAAAGATCAGATAGTTTGATAGGTAGACGGTAGACTAGATAGATAGTCAGATATAGAGACAAATAAGACAGATAGATGGATAGATTGACAAATAGGTGTATATATATATATACATAGATTCTTAGATACGGTGGCTAGACAGAAAGATTGGGTGGATCGGATGGATATACAGATAGATAGATGGATAGGCTAGGGTAGGGTAGGGTAGGAAAGGGTAGAACAGGATAGGAGAGGATAGGAGAGGATAGGAGAGGATAGAGTTGAATAGGACAGGGCAGGATAGGCTAGATAGGACAGGACAGGGAAGCTAAGGAAAGGATAGATAGATTGATGATTGCAAAGAAAGATAGACAAATAAAAACATAGATAGATGCATAGATTGGATAAAGAGAGAATACAGACAGGTTGGAAACATAGATTGATAGAAAAATAGATGGAGAGATAGGAAGATAGACAGATAGACAGATAGGTAGATACGTAGATAGATAGAAAGATGGATAGGTCGATAGATAAATAGGTAAGTAGGTCAGGAGGGGGGTAGATAGACTGAAATGTAGATAGAGAGAGTAGGTTAATGTAGGTTAATTGGATTAGATTAGGTTAGATTAGATGGGATTGGGTAGGACAGAGTAGGAAAGGATAGATAGATAGATAGATATATATATATAAATATAGATAAATAGATAGATAGATAGATAGATAGATATGGAAAGATAGATAGATAGATAGATAGATAGATAGATACATAGATAGGTACATAGATACATAGATAGATGGTTAGATAGAAAAGAAAGAACGATAGATTGATAGATTGGAAAGGTGGAGAGAGAGAGAGAGAGAGAGAGAGAGAATATAGACAGGTTGGATAGATATACTGATTGGTAGATAGATGGGTAGAGAGATAGATAGGTAGATAAATAGATAGATAGACATATAGATAGGTTGGTAGGTAGATAGATTAATTTTATTAGTTAGAAAGATTTGTTTAATCTGATGGATGGATTTAATTAATTAGGTAAGTAGATTACTAAGTAGATTAGATTAATTAGATTTGGTCAGATTAGGTTAGATTAGATAGATAAATAGATAGATAGACAAACAGTTTGTTAGATTGTTAGATAGGTAGAGACATGGATGAATGGATCAGTGGATGAGTGTGGATAGATTAAATGAACACACATGACATTTAAAAAACACACAATATAGTAAATGACATTTTCATTTCAAAACCAATGCACAAATACATTGCATTGAAAAACACAATCATGATGCACACATAATTGTGTAATGTCAATATGATCTTTAGATAGTATGTACTTATAAACATAATTGTACTAAACAACCTGGCGAATTATGAGAATCAACAAAATTGAAGCCATTTTGAAATCGTTACCTCTACATTCACCATCATTCCCGGGACGTGGCAGTGAGGTCCTCGCAATTCCTCCACATGGACATAATTTACTATATACTCTGTACACTTTAACATGTTTACATACTACAAAGAATCCATAGAATGTGTTAATAAAAAGGAATATATTAAAATATAGCATAATGTTCTACAATATGCTATAACGCACTCTAAAATAGTGAATTCTACTATGATATACTTTGATACACTACAAGAAACAACGATATATATAATTATAGTAAATCACGAAAAACTACAAACTTTATTAAACTTAAAAACACCAGACCATAATGGGATATAGCATATATAACTAATAAATTGTAATATGGTTCCACACAATGTAATAGAGTATAGTGCAAATTGAACTTAACAGGATACACATGACATGAAACAAAATACTATTGTAATAAAGTATAATATAGCAAAACATTTAAAACATATAATAACATTAAGTAAACTACATTATGCAACATGATGCTAACTAAAAGACAAAAGGTATGATTGTAATTCAATGCAGCGACAACACAATAAATACACTATGATATTTATGTATATATATAACTATAGAGTATCGACAATAAATATATGAGATAATTTAATCTTAGAACGCATTCTTTCAGACAAACCCATATGGGTATTCCGACCAAAAGTGCTGTCAGTTTCATCGTTAAAGCATGCAATTGTTGTGGTAAGAATATGCATGAGCTGTAGCCATATTCAGACATGTGCCCTGTATCGTAATTAAAAGCCATTCGCCCAAACATCCTGTTCAGCAGCCTGAAACATCTTTTTTTACCCAAACACAATGGCCGCACTTGGGGTTCTTACGGTAGGGTCTGGTGTTCATTCGAGGTGGTCCCATCCGTGTCCGGCAAATTTGGTGACCCTTACAGCACAAAAGTTCTCGTGTGAGATGTCCATGTGCATTTCGACTGTGCAGGCTCGCACAAACCGGGTGTCACGGAGACCTCTCTTCCGAAGGTCTCGTTTTACTAGCTCGCAGCGCGCCGTGCTCGTTTCTTGAGCTATGTCAATTTTTCATTGCAGGCATGGCACTTTCGGGGCATGTTGCAGTCTCAACCGTTGTTTTGCGTGACAGGTGCAGGACAGCAGACACTTTTTCATCCGCGTGCCCGCGTGGCAGGCGTGAGTCAAAATGAGATGTTTTGGAGGTCATTTTTTGTGGCAGGCGCAGTTTTGGTGACCTTGGACGGCGTTTTGAAAGGATCGCGAATTTCGTTTTGTCATGCTGTCGTCGAATTTGATTTGGGACATGATGATGATTCCGTGTGGCAATTGCAGCACTTCGGATGCCTCGGGCTCATTTTTCGTGCCAGGCGCAGAACTTTGTAGACCTCGACAAAGAAGTGCCCGAAACCTAGGTAAAACTTTGTCTTTGACATTTTCATACATTTTCAATGTTCATTTTTCGTGGTGCGCGCAATGTTTTGTGAAAATCTAACATGTGCTCGCGCAACCCTCTGGGCACTTTGGGCCTGTCAGATCGCTGTCGCTGTGGCGTGGTGCCCTTTTTCTAAATATCAAGGACATCTTGCGCAGAGATCTACATGATCTTATACACAGATCTTCATAAAGGGAACTTACAGGATCTAAACTGGTACGTATCTCTTCTTAATGTTCCTCGCAACACTGTTTGAGGTCTCTTACCAGGATATCTGTTTTGCCCCTAGGCTCTAGTGGCTGCTGAGCTAGAGTACCGCAAGCCAGCTTTGGATTTGCAATCATAAGCCCAAATAGGACTGTCCAACGCACCAATAGAACTTCCAAACAAACACATGTCACCTATGATACCCCTGGTGCTTTTGGCTGTTGGATGATGTTGTATCCACCTGCTTCAAGTCAAATATCTCATATCCCATCCCCTGTGTTTTTCCCAGAGCCCTGCAATCCTACCATGGGATACAAGGTGCCAACATTTTGAGGAACACTGAAAAACACCACACCTTTGGTTCTTTTCAAAGAGGAATCCATTTTGATCTGTCCGTCATACGCCCTTTTTGAATCTTTTGAGTTGGTGGATTTCCATCTTCACACTGACTCCCTCTCTCTGTCTATACGTAAATAGCATTAAACAGCAATATCAAGTAGCAACTAAATGTATATTGATGCCTCATGAAAAACCTAAAGAACACCTGAATTCACTCCATGGGTGGAATTTCTGTTTGCTGCGAATCCGCGCTTCTCACCGAGACGAGAAGCCCAGCAATACGCTGCGCTTGCTGCTTGCTGTGGCAATATCCTCATCAGCGCTTCCTTGGCTGAAAAAAACCTACAGCTACCAGCCCACGAAACTCTCATCCTTGTGCAATTAAATGTAACTACTGGTCTATCAAGATAGATTTCTATGATTCTTAATGATGCGCTTTAAAGATCCCTATGAAATTATATGAAAAGGTAGCATAATCAAACAAACAATCTAGCTCAGATTGCTCTTGGCTGACCGTGTAATGGTAGGTCGCAATGTGCTCTGTTGTTTGATTGCAACACTCCTCATGGCATACATGGTACTGGTATCGTGGGTTTAGTGTTTGATACGTGTACATACAGTATGTACTGTACATATACCATGTAGATAGTCTGGCATGGCATTGCCATGGCAGTGTAGCAGTATGTAGCAGTAGCGCAGGGCATGAAAAATGAAAGCAAGGTGTGCATCAGACTCCAGACTGGCCATATCTGGCCATCAAAGACATGGTGAGTGTCCCAGGCCCAGCGTGGAACCTGATCACAACAATACCGTGCCAACTGGTTGGATCCCTTGAAATGAATTGAAATGAATTGAAATGAATTGAAATGAATTGAAATGAATTGAAATGAATTGAAATGAATGGACCCCGCCTTGCAGCTTTCTCACGGAGCTCTTTTCATCCAAGGGTCTAAGGGATGGTGCTGGTCCAGCAAAGGGTACAAATTCCTCAGTTCCAGAGCATTCCAGAAGCATCTGGGACTGAACTTGGGTGTGCGATTCCCTTTTGGCCAAGCTTGATGGCTGACAATCCTTGGACTGCTTCCCTTTCATCGAAGGTTCCCAAGATCCGAAAGCAACAAACAGCAAGGTTTTCTAACATTCTGACATGCCTAGCTCGCTTGAAAATGATGAAGGGGCAGGGGTGACCTGGCAGCCAACCCAAAAATGGCCCAATGGCGCGGCTCGGCCAAAAGAACAAGTCCATGGGTTCAGTTCTCTAAAATGCCAAGATCCGATCCCTTTGGTTTGAATTCAATAAGCATGTTTGTTGCTATGCTGCTCAATTGGTCAATCTTGCAAACTTCCACAGGGTCCAAGTCCCCAAAGTCACAAGCAACCTGGTGCCTCCACCATTCAATCGCTCTGCTTCGAATGATCCCACCCCTTGTGACTGAGGGATGCGCTTGAGGTCCGGCGCACGCGGAAGTCTGGAACTGGGTATTGGGCTGAAATCTGGCTCGAGATCTGCAATGGTTGTGGAGGGGAAGAGGAGTGAGGAGGAAAAGCGGAGGAGAGGAAAAAAACTGACCGAAATCTGGAGACCCTCGCCTGGCAGGTAGAAAAATGTGGATAGGTCAACAGCTAAGTTCCAAAGGACTGCAAATTAATTTCCAAGTGCTACAGTAGTAGTTGTAAACCTACCGATTTTGGGTGCACAAAGTTGGCCCATGCCCGTACACTACTAGGCACCTACTTGCTGTGTAGCGATAGGCTTTGATTTTGTGCCTGCAAAACACGGGACACCGTGTAACCAAAACGATTAGCCTCAAGGCATCAGAGCCATCACAACGAATCCCCTGGAGCTAGAAATGAAAATCAGGTGACTATGGCGACTTCCTCACAGGAGCCAATCATAGATGCGCAGCAGTTGGTGGAAGAAACCCAACACAAAAATGTCGTGGAAGTCAATTGGGATTATAAAAAATATGGTTATTTCCCACACAGGTGCCAATGTACTGCAA
>Ga0126342_10011985_pt1:10000-15478 | contig 15478 bp, 13 predicted proteins | sample Cyp1metagenome_FD_92528 | JGI IMG/M metagenome (GOLD analysis project Ga0126342, IMG submission 92528) | Coral microbial communities from Lord Howe Island, Old Settlement Bay, Australia - Cyphastrea 1 metagenome | ecosystem: Host-associated > Invertebrates > Cnidaria > Coral ...
CTACTACTGCTGCTACTACTACTACTACTACTACCAAATCTGCAACTACAATTACAACTACACTAAATTGCACTGCGCTACACTAATTACACTGCAGCACACTACAGCTACAAATACACATGCAACTACACTAATTACGTTACATTGCGCTACATCTACAACTGCCACTGCAACTACAAGTACAGCTACCACTGCATTGCGCTACGCTACGCTACACTAATTACAATACACTACAACTACAACTACACTACTTTGCACTTCACTACTCTAGACTACACTACAGTACACTACAATACACTACAATATACTACACTAATTACACCACACCACAGCTACAACTGCAACTTCAACTGCAACTACACTACACCAATTACGTCACATTAGAACTACAACTTACAAATACAACTCCACTACACTAAAATACAACTACAACTACAACTGCACTACACCACACTACATCCAGCAGTTGTGGTGAGGTGACCACTGCAACCATTGCAACCACTCAAAAAAAAACACAACTCCAACCAGCTTTCGGACCATCAGTGGATTCGCTCTGCCATCCGTGAGTCACAACAACCAACCTCTCCTATAGGTTTCCTATTTTTGAAACTTCCGCCACCCTTGTGCGGTACTACTGGTATAGTATAACCATATGTTTTTCTGTAATTAGATCATATATAAATACATAAATACATACGTACGTACGCATGTACATACATACAATACAGTACATTACAGAACAGTACATTACAGTACATTACAGTACATTACAGTACAGTACATTACCCCTGAACTTACCTTGCATTACATTACATTACGTTACCTACCTAAATAATCATACATTATCATGATCATTTATACATTACATACTTCTTATACATACATGCATGATGAGTCCAGTCGAAAAACATGCACACACTCTTGGAATTGGAAGGATGACCGTGACTTCCAAGGCACGAAATCTTCACCGAAAACTCGATCATACAAACATGTGAGATCACCTCAGCGCAATCATTTTGGCAGCATACAAATCACCTATTTGTCACCTATTTGTCATCTAGCAACAACGGCAAAGGGTAGTGACTTTGGAACTCGTTGCAGTGGTCCGATCATCGCGTCATGGAATTAAGTGGACAACCATTCCTGGGAAACATGTTGAACAGCATGTTGACAAAAAAAGGGTCATGTTGGGCCAATGTGGGGTTATACTAGATTATCATTTACTACAGATCGCCACCCCCTAGGTTATTTGTTCAAAGGTTCACTCTGATCCAATCCCTGCACAAGGTTAAGCCTATTCAAATACCCAACCAGTGTCTGCCATCATTGTCCACTTTTCTTGCTCTTGACGCTTCACATTTCTTGGGGGATGTCTTCTTGTTGTTCTTGTTGTGGATGTTTGCCTGCAAATACATCAGCTGCCCTCACAAGACTCATCATTTCTTCGACCCCGGCCCCGGTTGGTTGTGGATAACACATGGGAATATCTACATATAGTACTGTATGTATATCTATGTATATATATATATATATACGTATTATGTATATATATATATGGGTTGCCGTCAACCTGCGTGGCATGACGTGACCGATTCGTTGCAGGGGGACAGTACTGGTTGGGTAGGGTTGGTTAGGCATTAACTACCTTAGAAACTGCGTACGAGTCACGAGTGCACGCAGGTTCCTGCAGATCAAAATGTGCGGTACGGAACATGGGATGATTCTGATCCCTAGGCAATTATCAAATATTTGTGAAGTAGATAATCTATTCTGGTATCCTTACACCTCAGGTCATTCAGGGATATTCGTTTTCTATATAACTTGTATGTACACTTTGTACATCTTTGTACTGCGCAATGTGGCCCCACAGTAGCATTCCAGCCCGAACTGTTGTTGGAAGCACAACCATCGTTTGTCATATTTTTGGCTATCTTGAATCTTCATCATGGCAGCGAGCCTTCGAGTACACCACTCGACGAGATTGTAGACTGTGACCAACATCAGTGGAACCATCAAAACCTCACAGGGCTGAATATGAACAAATCTTCTTCAAATTTCCTTAGGTGTTTGTGACTGTGAAAAAATGTGAAAAGTATGCAAACAGAGAGTCGTAAGTTATCATCCTTCTTCCTACTCGGATAACAACCAAAATAACGAGTAGGTCACAGCCAGTCACCCGCCTGATGGCTATTGTCGTGTGGATCAAAATCCACCCAAGGTCAGGGTCTCCCCCGGTAGATGCCGGGACTATCCTATGGTGTGGAGGTCTTCCCTAATTTTCAGTCATGGCACATATCGTGCAATCGAAAAGAGCTCCATCTCATCCTGCCCAAAAGCAATGGATAGTTTGATGCTATAGAACATAATATACGCATGACATGATACTATACTATTATACCTAGACGTATTTTTTCCCCTTAATGGTTTGTAGTTCCCATGTGTATTCATGTTTGTCGGCTCTTCTCAGGTGTTCTGGGTGTTTTGTCCAACAAAGTGTTCTCCTGATCATGAGTGGTCGGGCATATCCCAAATCATCAAACCAACCTCCAAAAATGTATCAAATGTGCTTGATCATTCAATGTATTAATAAATGGTTCCATTTAATCCTATGTATATATACATACAATATGTCAATGTAAAAAAACAGCTTAGTAGTCTGTGGTACTGATATAATATCTATATATATATACACTACCATGGATCCTCAATGGGATGATTAAGTCCGAAAAAGGACTCTTGCATAATCTTGCCATGCTTTAGTACAATGTATATATATATATATATCATAGTATATGTATACGTATGTATATAATACATATACGTATATATATATATATATATATGTCTTTCCAACTATAATATTAATAAAAGTGAAGACTCAATTTCTTTCTTCGTGAAATCACAATGTCGGTTGGGTCCTCATTGTAGGCCTGGTACGCAGGGCCAACCTCGTTTTTTTTAGGCGCCCGAAAGATCGGTTGAAATGCAATGGGCAAATCGCATCCACAAACGACAGGTACCAATGGTAGCAGCGATCAACAAGAAACGCCTTCCGGTGCTCGTGCTGAATGTACGTAATTTATATGTAACATATATATATATATAATATTATAACTATATATAGAGGATAGATATAGATGAACAAAACAATTCAAATTACATCAAACTACAGTCCCAGCACTGTATAAGAATTCCTTGTATAAGAAAATCAGGGGCTGGATTTATTTCCAGCGTATATAGATGTTTTGTGGAATGCATATGGAAATGGGAATTAAGAAATTGAGGGATCCTGGACTCTTCAAGCCTAAGATTTGGATATTTGCGAAGAAATGGATAGGCACAAGAGCAGGGGGAGGCTCAGAAAAACAGTTCGCGCTCTGGAAAAACAGACAAACAACCTCTTGCATGGCTAAGAAATTGAGGGACCTTCGACTGATTAAACTAAATACACATACATACTGAAATACATGGGCCCTTTCTGTTACGAAATTAAGGGACCCTAGCCATCGGCAACCAACATTCTTATATAGCGCTCGCCCTGTATATCAAACTACAATCTGAGAAAAACCCACACATGCACAAACAAAATGCTGTAATATGCTGCAATATCATGTCCCCAACAACCTCCAGTACACGACAAAGGTAAAAAATATACGTACAAATGTGGGGTATCGCCCCCACAAGTTATCGAAGTCATGTTGAAGAAAACCTGATCACAGTGCTTTGGTTTTAAACCACTGCCGTGTAGACCCGACCGTTGATCAAGGAGCAGTCCAGCCCAAATGGGTCAGGACACAGGAGGAAATCTGGAAGAAGGTTAGCCTGCATTCATGAAAAACTCAGATCTACCAGCCAAACATTTCTGATACTGATAGAACTCTGATTCGGAAAGATGAAACGGACCACTTTCAAAGGGTCTATTAGATCAGTAGGTGTCCGCTGGCCCATGCTGGTTTCAATGGTTGGCAATGATTGAAATCCCAAAATCAAAACATTGTGACAAATCGTGATCCAAGAACCCTTGAAGCCCACCAAATAAACTGGTGAAATATTAGTGATCCACTGTGCCCCACTTCCTAAAGCACTGATGATTTCTGGCACATTGCACCTGATGCACCATCTGGCGGTGGGTGGCCAGGATTTCCAAATCAACTGCCTTTGAATGCCTAGGAGCTTCAGAGGATATCCCAATGGCCATCCCTCAGGCAGAGCCATGATTTGTTCCTGTCTTCCATCCATGTACCCACACTGTACCCTGCAAATGGTCTCCAAACAAAGAAGAAAGTTCAAGGCTGCACCTTCCTCAAATCATCTTAAACCACTTCAAAGAGCTACAACACTTTGTCCTCGAAGCCAAGACAGAAAACTGTTGGGGAGCCAAGCATGACTTCACAGCTTCAAACATTCCAAATTCTGCTACGAATGGCAAACTATCCTGCCATATCCCGCCCATATCAGGACTGGGTCCATGTTCAACCCCAATGCCCAAGCCTTCTTTTCATTTCACGCATTCACCGAACGTTTGAAATCCAATTGAAATGCCGCTGGCTAGGCACGTTGATGCATTACGTAGCATTAAGTATCAGTTTTTAGCTCGTGATATTTCATTGATACTACTTCATTAATCATTAATCTTTAATAGCATTAGGTATCCATTTTCGCTCCAGATTTTCCCAATGATTTCCCCAATGATCCTGGTGGTTTTCGCCATGGCACGATGATCCTCCTCCAGTCGCCACGCCTTCATGGGCACCGCTGGCGCCCGCGAGGTCATGCTTGGCATGGCTGAGAATTGGCTGATTAAGGAGCCCCCCTGGCAACGAGCTAGTCTTTGGGCACTCCTGCATATTCACCCATCCAAATTATGAGGCAACGGCCATGTTGATTTACAATGGAAGCGTTCTCATTTAGTTAAGAGTTCGTTTTTTGGGCTAGCCATGGGTTTGATGGAAAGCACATGAAAACACCACACCTTTCTCTTTCAGCTAACTCGAGCACAAAGGAGCTGCGTCGAACAAAGTTCACGACTTGGCTTCACATGTCGCAGTTGCTGGTCAGTCCCTTAAGCATCCAACGTGGCCCAGACCAGTTTTGTCATACGCTTGCGTAGGTTTACAGGTGGACGTTGAAGGCAGGACCGATGGTGCTTGAATATGTCTTCCTGCATGGAACGCCGTGGTCACAGCTAAGTCAGAAAACGCTTACGGTTGGTAGACGTGAAAACACTCACTTCCAGAAGCCTCTTTCCAATGGAACGCCGGTACCCAAACTACTAAACATATTTGGTTGATCATTCACCGTTCCCATGGAACGCTGGCTTTTACTGATGCTTCAGACCTGCCCAAACCACTTGAGCAATCCCCATGTGAACTCCGCTTCTCAAGACTACTCTTGCCAGAATCTCATGCGCAGTGTGTTTAAATTCAGACTGGAACTCCGGATTCACAAGTCAGGTTTGGACAGAAGGGTTGCATATCA
>Ga0126342_10011986_pt1 | contig 15477 bp, 10 predicted proteins | sample Cyp1metagenome_FD_92528 | JGI IMG/M metagenome (GOLD analysis project Ga0126342, IMG submission 92528) | Coral microbial communities from Lord Howe Island, Old Settlement Bay, Australia - Cyphastrea 1 metagenome | ecosystem: Host-associated > Invertebrates > Cnidaria > Coral ...
ACGCCTGCACCCAATGCCTTCAAGAATGAGCACACATTGGCATCCTCAGCAGACTGGAAAGTGAACATCGTGTGAACATCGTGCGAACATCGTTCACATAATTCGCATCGCTGGCATCTGTTCATTGACATGATTCGCGTGGTGTGTTGAACTGCTGAAACATTAGCTCTGTGCCTTGTCAGCTTCGCGATCCCAAAGTACTGAGACGTTGATCTGCTCAGCCTCCAGAATTGCAGTGTAGAGTTCAGCTGTAGATGTTTCAGATGTTTCATGATGTTTCAGCTTTTCGCTTCGCTTCACAGCGCTCTGATTTGTTCCATTTTTCTTGAGGGCACCTCCCTGGAGACGGTGCAGCTCACCCCTTTCGATTCCAGCTCCAAGGGGCCAGGGTCCGTGTGGCCTCGTTTTGGATCGTCGAGTCTGCCCTATGTTGGTTGCCCTCCCGGCTCCGCCGGGGCCGCTGCCGGCCGAGCTCTCCGGATCCAGGATACCTCGGACAAAAGAAGCGAAAGACATTTGGACATCCATTTGGTATGCCATTTATGCCATTTGGTCATATCTGCTCTAAACGATACGAATATGACATGGGTTACAGTAAAAGTATGAATGACCCTGATATCCAGTGTTAGCGAAGATATGCAGGTAGACAATGCAGTGCAGTGAAAATGCCAGTGAACGCGAAGCAAACCAGCGATAGCGCAAGCTGCAACAGTTTTGCAACCTGTGCCAAACAGTGATATCAGCAAAGTGATGGGAGGAAATCACACCTACATGTACAAGCTCTACATGTGCGAGAAAATTCATCTATTACTTGGGTTAGACAATTAGCAACTCATCTCAATGAATCCAAATGGTCTAAAATGATTCTAACATAACAATATTCTAAATGTGTCTAAATGTCACAAGACAGGCTCCACAGAGATCTGAATTTCAGTCGCCAAGATACTCCAAGCTTCTTGGAAGGCAGCTGGTGAAACCATGCATTGATGGCTAAAGCGAACTCTGTGCGCCTGCAAAAGAAAAAACACCAGCTGTTCAAGGGCCTACTGAGCCTACTTATTTGCCCCGTTTTTTATTCATCGTGGACCCATCTTGACCTCTTCATCCTTTCATTCTTTTCCGGTCGCTCGCCTTGAGGCCGCACTGCTCCAGACCCTCTTCTGAGCGAGGGTGAAGCTCGAACACGTCTCCTGAGCACTGAGCACCAACAGTGAGCTGAATGCCAAGATAATCCAAGAATCTAATCCAAGAATCGGCAAGGTCCTTGAACCCATCTCGACATACAAATGTCTCCAAATGCTCTCATCTTCCAATGTTTTTTGCCCCACCCACTAGGAAATTCTCCAAGGTTCTACCACGTTTTCTTAGCAATCCAGAGAAGGTGGCTGCGAAAGGTGTTGCTCCGTGCATGGCTGGCAAAGAACCAAGCACCTGAGCGACTGACAGTGTAAACCTGAGAGGTTACGAACGGGTCACAGATCAAAAAGAGAACGATTCCATACGATTCCTTTGCAATTATCCGAATGAGAAAACTCACAAGCTCTTGTCGGTTCAGGGATGATTTCCTTCTCTGGCGATAAACTGCATCGAGCCAACATTACAAAACTAAAACATATATCAACCTACATCAACATACATCATCACTGTACAACTATTTGATCTATGAGACTGATTCATCAGACATCGTCTTCCCAAGCGAATGAGGATCAAAATGAGGAAATTATAGCAACGGCCCTGCCGTGGCATTCCCTGCCATCGCTCTCCCTGAGCCCTGCCATTTCTGCATTCGAGGTGCTGGTGGGGGCGGCACCACCTCTCCGTTCAGGAGCAGTGCAGTGCTGGCAGAAGCCTGGTGCGGAACACGTCAGAACACATCGTGGCACTTGGTCCGTGCTGCTTTGGTATGCTTTGGTCTCGTTTATTTGGAAACTCCCCCTGAAAATGACAGAAAGATAGAGAGAAAAGTAGAGAAAAGTAGAGAAAGGTGATAAAGATGATAAAGATGATAAAGGAATAATATGATACATTATTATATATATATATACATAATAATTATTATATGAAATCATGTGAAAGGCTTAAATCTCAGCCTGCACTGCTGGTGGAGCCGTGAGTTCCACTGTTTCTCCAACGGAAGGGCTAAAGCCTTGAAAAACGCGAATTCATCGAATTCGGATTCCAGTAGGAAGTGGCGAAAAGTGGCGAATGCCGCTGTTTCAAGTTTACAGGGACATACAGGGACAGAGTTCATCTCAATTCTGCGGATGTGAGACATCAAGGCAAAACGCACCCGAGCGCAGCACATGGCACTCGCAAGCGCTTCTTCACAATGGGTTGAAAGGTCTTCATGAGGGATTCCGCTCCGTGCACCAGAACAACCTGCGGCAGCAATGGATGTTGCGGATAAGGTCGGCTGCATATCTATTTGATGCCACGTCAATCCACGTCATGTCATGCCACGCATCCAACGTTTTGACATCGTTTTGGCGGACTTAGTGGACGCCTGCTGCGGCGAGACTTGAGAAATCAACTCCAAGATGCCACGGGAATCCGTGTGATCCGAATGCACCACGGTCTCCACCTGAAACTGCACCAGGAAAACATCAGAAAACTGACCCGGTATGACCCGGTCAGTTCATGTCAGTTCCATACTCCTGGAAATTTGACACGCAAGTTTGCCATGCTACTCGAAGCTTCCACTACAAAGCGTGTGCAAGGCAACATTAGTGCAACTAAAATCCTCACTGGCCTATGATACCCCGCAGCCATGCTCATAAGAGCCCACTGGAATTCTTTGCAATGTTCCTTTCATTTTCTTTCATTTCCTTTCTAACACCTCACCGGACCTCACCTCACACTTCACGTGCACCACTTCATCTTTGAGCTGAATCTTCTTGCTCTTGGCCTCCAAAGACACAACTCATAACGCCCAGAAATTGTACCCAAACCAAGAGCATTGAACACAGCACACAGGTGCACAGGTGCATTACATAGATTGCACGTCGATGCACTTTTGATCTTTTTGATCTTTTTGTCTCTTTGGGTCGGGTCATGAGTGCCTGCACGAGATTGCCTACAGTACCAGGGAGGCAGTAGCCAGGGATGACCTCGGCTGCCCACAGAAAAGGCACTGAAAAGACAATGTGTCAAAATGTGCCAAGGGATTATCATTTCAGCAGCTGGCCATCGACATTTTGCGGCGCAGCGTAGATGCCACATGGAACATGGATCATATGGTCAAGGCATGTCGAATGTCAAGGCATTCAGGGCTCCGTGCCACAAGGTTTTTGCTTTCCGGAGCCATGGACTTGAAGATTTGCAACGAGGCTCCTGCAAAAGAGAGGTGTCAAGGCCCTGACACATCTCACATACTACACGAGACATCCCCTACCCGGCCCTACCCCATCACCATGTGCACTATATCATCGGACTATCATCCTTTTTGATCGGTTTTGAGGAGTTTCCATTGTGTCTGTCCCTGCCTCCCTCCATCATAGCAGGTCCGGCCAACATCACGGCTGGCTTTGTCCTTAGCAACTCGGATGGCCAACAACTGAAAATAACATTCATGAATTGATAACAAGACCGTTGGATACCGCTTCATCAGAGTAGAAGATGAAACTTTGAATTAAGTCAAGCTGCATGTTGGTGACAATCAGCTCAAATGATATGAATGTAAGGTATGAGTCGGTACTCGGTATGACTGCCACAGTCTGCAGTGAAGACTCACGAACTCACACTGTGACTGAGGCCGTTTCCATCCCAGAATCTCATCCAAATCCACAAATCGAACATGGGGAAATTCAAAGGGTTTCTCGGATGCGCGTACCTTGAATTTCCACTTTTTCATCGGACAGTGTCGGTGCCACTAGTGCCGCTCACAGCAAGTGTTGATCGACAGTATAATCTCAGCCCTTTCTCGCCTTCTGGCTACCCCAAGATGCAAAGAGCTGAAAAAGAACTCGCGCCTGGACCCAATGGAGCTGAAATGCAGCCGACTCAAAGGATTTCAAATGGGCAAATGAAGGCTGAATGCAACTGGCGATGACCTTCTGCGCAGATCCCTTTATCACCTAGGCTCAGACAAAGCAAGGTCTCAAGGAATAAATTGCAACGAGAGATTATAAATAAATGAATAACATTGAATAACAAATGATATCGTGAAAATCCTTGCAATACATTTTCCAAATTGACCATCACCAAATCCTTTCTAAATCGGTTGCCAAATCCTCTGAACCAGTCAAACCAGCGCACCTGTACCTCCTAAAATCGCTTCACCCTTTTCACAGCTGCCCATCTGATTCGAAATTCTATCTGATTAGACCTAGCATTGAAAATATTAAAAATGGGCCGTCGAGTTGCAAAAATTGGATGGGCCAGAGATGTTCGAGACCAGTGCTCTTCCAGGATCATGCCTCAAAGCAGAAAACAGATTCAAAAAACGATATCTAGTGATTTAATGTATAGTTCACATGATCTCGAATGTACCTGCAGGTAAGATGTAAGATACATCCCAAAGTTCTGCTGAGGATTGCAACTGGAAATCAGCTGGGCAAAGAAATGCACAAAAGCCAAGTGAAGCAAGCGGCAAATTTCTTGGCTGCGGCCCATCATTAGCAGTGGCACAAGCACCTGGCATGTGGAAGCGTCAGGACGTCAGAACATCACTCAGCATATCGCAGAATACATCACCTGTTACATCCTATTACTATGTAGCTGATCATTGAGTAATTTGTCCAGACATGTCAAGAAATGTCCGAAGGTTATCTGTGTTCCAAAGCCGTGCGCTCAATGAAATCCGATCTCGGCTCAGCCTTGCCGCCCTTCTCCAAGCACTCTTGAACCTGCACAACTCAACTAACCTCCAACCAACCTCAACTACAAAGATTCTCCACTACTGTGTAAACACAACCAATGCCACAAAGTTCAGAAAGAAAACAACATCGTCTTTGAACAAAGGCACAGCAGACTGTAGCGACTTTGCCTTGTCTTGAGGTAAAATACAGGATTCAGGATAAAAAATTATGCGTCGACCAATGTTTGTCCCTGGGTACTTCCCCCCCACATCTATTCTCACTGCTTTTCTCCTTTCTTCGACAGAAAGCATTGGGGCATGTGACCGACCTTGCAGCAAAGTTCGTACTCCTTCATCCGCTTGGAACTTCTGACCGTGGTGCAACACCTGAGCTCCATGTGATCGTCAAACCCTTCTTGGCGGTATGATCATTGTGGTTGATTGGCAAACTAGACTTTCCTGCATGGTGCTATCATGGTGCTATCATGTGCTATCTGTGTTTCTCGAACAGACGGGCCTTTTCCTTTTCCGTCTTTTTCATGTTTGTTTCCCTCATTTTCCATAGGGAATTATATGGAATTATCGAATCGGTTCAACAATATCTGGGTTCCCCCGACGTCGTCTCTGTGATCATCACATCTGGTCTTAGTCCAAACGGTAGCCGGGCAGCGCTGAGGTGATGGTCCGGCCTCCGCAGCGGCTGGGATCATGTTGGCAAAAAGAACGGCTCGACTCTATGACTATGACTCGACTCATTTTGATTCATGTCATTCATGGCCATTTATTCTGACTCATATCATGAATCATACCATGATTCGTACCATGATTCATACCATGATTCACACTATATTTCATTTCTAATACATCAAGATAAGTTCACATCATCATCTCATCTCCATCATTTGATCAAAAGCCAACTGGTCTTCATTGCTCTTCGAAGAGTACCAATTTCCTAGATGGCCCATGCTCCCGCAAGTTGAATCTTGCTTACAAGAAGACTCCAAGACGCTCTGAGCAACTGGACACGGTAGTAAAGTCCCCGGTGTACAGCACACTTGACCTGGCTGAAGCTTTTCAATAGTTGCGCAATGATCTCAGATATCTCATAGAGCTCTGAGACTCTGAGATTGCAACCCACCCGCTTCGATTAAGAACATCACAGCCCCTAACCTTGGCTAGTCATGTGCAGTCTCTGCATCAAAGTGCAAGATTTTTAGACCGCCTTGATGCATCTGCACTCTGCACACTACATTAAAAAATTAACTCTTTACATCTCTTTACAACTTCAATATTTTTTCTGCACCACTTCCCGTTGAAGTTGAGTAACGGTCAGAAATATGAAGTTCGCACATGGCGGCTTTGGGATGTTTCAGGTTACGGAGAACAAATCTCAGTGGCTTACACGTGACCAGCGTAGTACGAGGTCACAGCAATCTGATCTCCCACATTGACACGCTCCTATGAACGCCCAAATCATCCGAATCTTGCAAATGAAGACTGAAGGGCATGCAACTCTCACAAGCCAGGTCAAATATCTTTTTCGCAACCCCTTGAAAAACTTGCAAAAAAAAGGAACTCTCCAAGGGAAGCTAAAAGCAAGATGCAAATGCATCACGTCGCAGTCAAAAGATTGCACATCTGTCAAAGTTGGAGATGTTCGTAGTTCATCGTCGATTCATCGTTGATTCATTCATCACAATACGTCGTTCGACCTGAAGCTGGAGGCATTGAGCCCTGGCGAAGCATGCATCGATCATCTCAGCAGTGTAGCGGGTCTCCTGAAACTGCTGAAACTGGAAGAAGTTTTGAACAGTTTTGGAAGTCGTCAAAAGTCAAAACGAAGGTGAAATCACCAGACTTGCTCCACTCCTCCCGGGCTCGATACCTGGACTTGGCACATCTTGGTAGTCTTGGCACTCAGAGTGACTCTGCAATTTCTTTGGCTTTGCTCTTTGTCTTCTCACATCCCCCAGCGGAAACATCTTGAAGCCACAAGTTAAGATAGTTACGAAAAAGTGGAAAGTGAAAAACAAACCCTCGGGACATGCAACTGGTCCTTGAAACCATGGAAACGATCGAAGCTTTCAAACATTTTCAAACAAACAAGCACTGCAAATTGGACTGACAAATCCTACACGTACAAGACATACAAGAACAAACTCTTGACCCATGGCACCTGATTTGCAAGTAGTCTTGGAGGATGATGGGCGCAATGGCACGGGTGGGATGCGTCATCAACAATGGCCTTGTGCCCACTTTGCAATCCAGTCAAGTGAGCAAGATGCGTTCAATATCTATCAACCATCGTTTCAGAGGTCGTTTCAATGAGCTCACGATGGAATCTGTAAATCATCTGTAAACTCTGCATGACGGCACTCTAAGCACTACGCCCGTGGTAGCCGAGCACCTCTGTCAAGTACGGCCTCATCTCACAGCTCGTGTGCTTTCAAAGAAACAAGGGATGGAAATGCGACGCCACGCAGTGCCACGCAGTGCCACGCGGTGCCACGCAGTGCCTGAGCGCTCCACAAAGCACCAGCATGGTCCTGGCCACGCCAGCAACTTCGAAGCAAATTGTGAGGCCAAATCGTTCCCTTGTCGTTCCCTTGTCGTTCCCTTGTCATTCCCTTGAAAATCTTGAAAGCCACCAGGTGGAAGTGAGATAGAAGGACGAGGTCGAGCTTTTTCACATCCTCAGCAGTTTGGTATGAATCGTATATCGTCTGAAGTCACTTCCTATCTCAGCACTTGATAGCACTTGTCAAGACTCAGGCTGAAGAAGTAAAAATTGAGAATAGGCCAATGGTCGGTATGGATGAGTTAAATTGTACTGAAGCATACTGAACTGTCATTCATATCATGTTTCATCCATGTTAGCACCTTTTAGCACCCTGCAACTGAATTCAACTAAGCATCAATTCTCCCAAGCTCGGGATATCGACGATCTTCGGGCCTTGTTCAGAGACAGACACAGACAAAGGGACCGCAGAGGGACAGGGCTCAAAGCGAAATGACGAGATCTGACGAGATCTGACGAGCTGAAACGCTGCCAGGCAGCACAGCAACGGCAACTCCGCAGTCAAGGAGCACCCGACAACCTCGCAGCGAACGGTATGCGAACGGTTTGCGAACGAAAGCATCAATGATAAATCAAGATGAATCAAGTTTGTTCAGCGTGCTTCAGCAGGTTTGAGACTATTTCTGTTTAAACGTAGATGATTTTCTCATTGAACCATATGAACCATGTTAAGCCACGATTTTATGTGACCGTTTGAGGCTTCCTGATTCCAAAAAGCAACGGCGACTAGCATTGGGAAACTGCTTGCAAGAATGGTGGTACAATCTGCAAGAAGGAGAGTATAGGAGAGTTGGTATTTAGCCTGCAAGCGCATCTGAGCAATTGGCCAGCGATTTCGAGCAAAATACAGCTTCGACCTTTGCCGCAGCATGAAATCTCGACTAGGTTGAACATGGTAGAGCCAGATTCAACATGATTCAACATGATTCAACTTATTTCTCCAATATTTCCCCTCTTCCCAGCTACTAAGTTTCCCTCCCACGTGCTGTCCGGCGCCCAAAGGCGTCACGCGCAGCATGTTTGGCTCCTCTCAGACCAAGCGTCAAAGAATCACAGAATCTGCTTGATTTGAAAAATGTGCAAATCCTCAGCGCGGATTCTCCTTGTACTCTTAGAGCGCAATGTTGCATTGCTCTGCATATTCTGCTAGGCGCTTTTCAGCTGTCACAGCTGTCACACCTGCTAAGAGGTGTCGATACTTCTAAGGTTGGCTGAATAGCCTTTTGCCGGGGTGAAGCCACAGCAAAGATTTTTGATGGCATGCTTGCAGCAGACTTCCACATGCAGCAATCTCGACAAATCGACAAAACTAAGCTGTGTAACGGCCGGCGGACAGCTGATATAAAGTATCTGCAAGTCGACTTTGGAAAACTGGGCACTGTCATGTGTTTTCTATCTTCCCGCCACATGTGCAAAAGAAACAGCAGCTCAATGGCAAAGCAGCAGAAGCAGCCAATCTGCTGAAGCTTTTTCCAACTTTGAAACGCATTCGCGACTTAACTCTGTGCACTGACACCTCATGAGGCAACTCTGGGATCAACTCTCCCATGGATTGCACGGAAGGCCAGCGAAAAGGCAGGAGCATTCTAGACATGTCCAAGGAATCCGTGACATATCCACTATCCACGAAGGCTCCAAATCTCATTGACAAATATTTTTTCCTGATAGTCAAATAATGTACAAAATGTTTGACCTTTAACAGTGTATCTATCACACGTGAACCAAACGAAAGAAACACAAATCAATGTGCAAAACGTTCGCGCTCGTTTTAGCATCTACAACGCAACTCAAAGCATAAAAAAAAGCATTTGGAACTGAAGCTTCTGCGGGGGCCTCTGCCGGGTAGCTTTGCTGGCCCGGGGAAAGCTGTTTTGGGCACTTGCTGTGTGATCCAATGATTCCAACATCATAGTCGTCACTTAGTTCCAGCTCAGCTCATCCTGGTAGGTATCTATTAGAAACATTTAGAAACTATCAGATCTATTCAGATCTCACATATATATATATATATATTCAAACATTAGGATGCGATAAGATGGTGAAGAACCAAAGCATTGCTATCACCGTGAAAGACATTCTCGACACCGCAAGTGCAAGCGCGTATCAAATATATCCAGCCCACGCCAACCATCTACGGCTTCAGCTTAAAGCGAACCGTGTGAAACGTCAACGGACTGTGGTTGCGTGGCCATCTGCTCAGCATATGATCTCCTCTGAGTCTGTTGTTTTTGACTATTAGACGTTGCATGTATGAAACCTGGCAGGCGACACCATGGATATTGTGGTTGATTCGGCTGGGGGATCATCGAAAGAATGCTCACTGACCCAAATGTATCCATTGTTTCTTGATGTTTCTTGTACTTGTCTTGTTATTCTTATTGACCATAGGAGAAACAAGGTACAAGCCAGCTGATTTTGCATTTGCCTGGTGGTATTCCCCTCAAGAACAAGATGCAGGGAGATGAAAGAAGACGTGCATGCCGTGCATGTCTTGAATTTGCGTAGAAAAAATCTTAGAAATTATGGACATATGTGACATATGTGACATATGTGCAAAAAATCGTAGTAAATTTATCCGGACTGCCATCTGAATCACCCAATCTGAGCTCAGCCCCGTTGCGTTTACGGGCACACCGTCAGAGGCCAGCGATTGCAGCTCCTCGAAACGGCGGAGCCTTGACAAGTGGAACTCCGGGCAAAAATAATAAGATAATCTAAAATAAATAAAATACATAGAGTATACAGTATATCAAATTTAAGATAAATTAAGTATCACTAAGTCTTCATTCAGTCTGCATTAAGCATCATTGAGATTGAAATCAAGAGATAATTACTTGAGCCCCAAGATCCCCAAGGGAGCGAAGCAAGGGTAAGGTGGGAGTATATGGAAAAGCCATGGGAGTGGGTACTGCGAAGCGAAATGTAGGAACATGGGGGGGATGGATGGGAATGGTTTAGTTATTTTAGTTGGGGGTGGGATGGGGTGGGGTAGGTTGGAGTTGGGTAGACTTCCCTTAAAGGAGTGAGTAAGGTGGTTTCAAAGCATCCCTCGCCAAAGCAACAAGCAACTCCAGCTAGCTACAGTCTGCATCTGCAGTATCCAAATGATCCAATTTGAATTCCTCGATGTGAAAAGGCGGTTTCTTGGTCTCACTTTCTCGTGCCATCTGAAGGAAAATCCGAAGCATCCGAAGCATACCCTGTTGACGCAGCTCTCCGGGTCCTGCTGCATTCACAGCTCGACTGGGCCTGGAGTATGCCAGGAACATTTTACACGGAAACATAGAAAGGCGATAAAAAGGATAAGTCATGAAAAGTCAGGTTTTCAACGTTTCAACTTTCAACACTGTTTCATGCCATGCAATGCATCTAGTTGACTGCAGTCGCACTAGTGAGAAGCTTCAGGCGCCTCCCAAATGGCGGAGCTTGCTCCAAGTATGGGCTGCCTGGTGCACTGCAAACTGGTCCCGGTTGAAAGATGTTGAAAGACTGTCAAACGAGACTTTGATAGAGCATGCACTTGTATGCACTCGTTCCAACCTCTTGAAATCAAATCATCAAATCGGATGTTCCAAAATTTGTGACACCAATAGCTTTTTTGGGTGGCTTTGATCTTGATCAAACTCTGGTCGATGCTGTGCATTGCACCTACGATCGGTGATGGCTCTCGGTGCCGCCGGGGCGAGGCCTCACGACTGCCTGTGGCCGTTGAGAGGCCACGTTTGCATGTTTTCAACTGACGTGATACCGTGCTTTGTCCGGATCCGGATGTTCGTCTGGGATCCACAGATTCTTCGGATGTGACTCTGATCATGCCATGGAACCCTCAAACACGTCCAACAAAACTCCACCTTCGTGCAACTTGATAGACTTGTACAGTAGCGACGTCAACAAAATTGCCAGGTGCAGCGCTGGATTGCCCGCGCACCTGCACGATGCCATGGCGAAGGCTCTCGCCTCAGTGAAGCTCGCAGTGAAGGAGCGTTCCGTGTTCACCGTCACTAGCCAGCCCTTGTCCTCTGACGACATGTTGCCTGTCATCCTTCATGTCCAAGTCTATAGGTAGGCTCTTGGATATCTGCGATGTTGGTTCCCTTGTCTTCCTATGTTCTTCTGACATGCTCTTTTCCCTGTTTCATCTGTTTCGTGTTTGACACTCAGGCTTTGACAGCCCTAAGCCGGCAAAGTCTCGTGCTCGCCCAACGGACCTCTTCCACTTGGATGTGGGACATATGGTACTTGTATCTTGCCGTATGACTCAGCTTCAACTGCTTCAACTTCCCAACACATCCCAACACATCTGAAATTGACCAAGGAGATCTGCTGCTGATCTGCTGCTGATCTGCTGATTTTCTTTGGCTTCAAATTTGAAACATTGCCCGATCTCACCAGTGTCACCGATGTGTCAATCTCGGCTTCAAACGGACTCCGTTGCCGGCGGGGGCTCATTTGACGCATTGGGCTCCTCTGACGCATCGGTGGCACCTGCGAAAATGCTGATGCCGAAGTGGAAACTGCAGAGTTTCCTCTCGAAAGCTTGGGATCACATCCTGCTTATAGTCCTCGTTGGGATTTCACCATTTCACAACATTTCACAACCACATTAAAATATGGATCATGATTATTCATCACATTAAATCACATTAAATCACATTTTTGTAGAAAACGTCTGTCCAGTGTTCCCACGTTACGCCCTGGGATAACTACTTGCGGTGGCGGTGCCGAAGGAGCCGGAGATGACCTGACGGTCGACATGGACCCGACTTGGTCCAAGTTGGAGGATCGAAATGGATCGAATCGAGAATGAAACAAGTGGAACAAGTGGAAGGTTGAATGAAAGTTGAATGAAGCAGAATGAAGCAGATTTAGATCTGTAATGATTCGAAATGATTCGAAATGTGGCTTTGGTGGACTGAAGAAGTGGTACTTGCGGTACTTCCCTTCGATGTTGGAACCCAGCTGCAACCCGGAATGATGGCGATGTGACAGCTGCACTTCAAGCTTCGATCGGCAGAAACTGCAGACGCCTGCGTGGCCTCACTTGTATCGCTTGTGTGGCACGAGCAATCCACGTGCCAGGCCTCGATAGGGGAACTTTCAGCAATTTCTTGCAGACATGATATAATTGCTACATTTTGCTACAGCTGGTGAGCTCGAAACGATGACAAGATGAACGCTTCAATCGTTCACATTGCTTACAGCGTGGGAAAATAATTGATCAATTCCAGCTTTGACTGTGGGAATCACGTTTTGATTTTCGGTTCATTTGTTTCTCCCTCCGCTGCAGGTCTTGGGCTTCCCAACTTCAAGTCGATCACGATCCGCCCTAGATCCAGGTCCACATTTTACATATGTCACTTCGATTGGACATCAGGTGGAAAACGATGGCAAGTGCCGGGCTCAAAATCCAACCCAAAACCACAAAACCAATCCAATTGGAAGTGCTTAAAAATCTCAAAATCTCTTAAAATCAACAAGGGCAATGGATTTACATATTTTACATGGATTTACTGCAACTCCAACTTTGACACAGAAACTCCGAGATCCACAAACTTCGGATGAGTTTTATTCGGATGGACCGGTGACCCGGTGACCCGGTGACCCCTGAGTTGGACGACCGTCTTGGTCAGCGTCGATAATCTGAGCAGGAAGCCATTCCTCGGAACGGCGAAAAATTTGACCCTGAACCGTCGCAGGAAACCCATCACATCCATGGCCGGATCACGGCCCATGTCCAGTGGATGATTTATGATAGCATAAAGATGCAGAAAGTGTTCTAAGTGTCCTTTGGTTCAATGATTTGGTATGAGTCAATGATTTTTCAATGATTATACCGTGGACAAACTGGAGGTCTCGCATGAACCCCTTTGTCACCAAGCAGCTTTGTGGGTGCTCGAATGGTATTCAATGAGGTCCCCTTTCCTTGGCACCAGAATATGCCAAGGACGGAGAGTCTTGTAGAGGGAGAGCAGGGTGGAACCAACAATAGAGACAAACTGACAAAATGAGACCAATTGCAGGGCAGAACATGTCACCAGTCACTCTTCGTTATTTTCCACCCGCATCTTGGAACATACTAAGATATACTAAGCAAGTGACGGATAGCTTCCAGCAAACTCTGCCTGGCCAAAAAGCTGTCAACAAAACGAAGAAATTGCTCGGGCCAAAGCAGTATCACTTCTGTGAAGTAAATTCCAAGGATACCTTCACGTTCACAGCTCATTCAACCTTACTGATCAGTCTTCCTACTGAAACGCAATCGTGCAGAGAATAAATCGCCAGCTGCGCGTAAGGGCCAGAAACCTTGGATGCATTGAGTACTCAGCTGTGACAGGCCTAATAAGCCGACTGAAGCTATGGCAGAACTTTCCAATTTTCAGAGCAGGTTCTTGTTACGGCCAAATTGCTTGCTTCATGTTTCAATCGCAAACTCCACAACTTGCTTATTCTGACCATCAGAGAAAGGGGTCAAGGCCAATATGTGATTCTTTAGTTAGAGCATTCAAGCTGTACGAGTACTCTACATGATCGCTGAAGTGCAATATCAGTGTCATAAAGGAACATGCACACATACTGACGTTCTTACAGTCTTTAATATTGATAATATCAATACATGTCAATATAGATGTCAATATCTTCACTTTACTGACGTTCTTTGTCGTTGAATGTCTTTACTCTTTTTGGCACCAAGGTCGGCCCAGGAGCAGATGGAACCACTGGTGGTGGTGGAGGGGGAAGTGTTGCTTCCTGCCTTCACTTTGCAGCTTGTGATCTCCACTGAAAGCTTCTTCGACTTACGCCCAAACTAACAAGGATGTGAAAAGGATGTGAACAGAAAATGCTAAATATGCTAACAGCCAAGAGCTCCACTTGGTTCCCAAGCCTTTGCGAATCGCTGCCAGTGCGATCGCGGCCTGCAAAGTGCTTCAAGGTGGTATCCTCCAAAGTCCAGTGGAGCACGCCGCGCCTTCCTGAGCTGCCTGCGCCTGAAGAATGCGCATGCGCTTGTGGACTTTAATCAAACTTTAATCACCTTTAATCTGTTCTTGCACAGTGCTAGTATTGACAGTTTCAAGTCTTGCCTCCTCCAGCATATGTTTGACCTCAACAGTTCCGATTTGCAGTTGGGACCACGTTGGGAAAAGTTTTCAGTTTATGCAAAGCAGGACAGTTCTGATGAGTTTCATGTTAGCGTTCTGTTCTTGTGATGCTGCAAGAGATCGCTGAAAGATTGAAAAGTGAAAAGTGAAGCCACAAGAGAGAAAACATGTCAACAAAAAGTGCATTGCAATATGTCGGGTTTGCCTCGCAGGTTTGCCCAGAGTTCACAGTTGTTTTGACGGTAAATGAGAATTGAAGCTTGTGTCTCTGTATCTGCAGCCGTTTGTAGAACCTTTTCTTGCTGCTTTTTGCAGTGCTTTCAGTGTTTTCATTCCTTCAATCCTATTGAGTCATACTGTGACTTATCTTTGATTTGGGTTTCCATAGTAGAGGTAAGCGTTTCGTGAAGAGACATGTTTTCGCCAGATTTGGCGGATAAACATATTGTTGAATGTTTTAATTGTGTGAGAATGTCTCCCGGTTCTTCAGTGCAACAGCACATCTTTGGATCCGGTCAGCGTTGAGCTTCCATGCTGTGTTCGAATGCTTGGTTCTTCTTGCTTGCCGTATGAGTGGCAAGCTGAATGTCTTAGTGTAGGAACATTGTGAATCTTTGGCCAGAGAAGAGATCCATGCGACCATGCGAAGAGCCGATAAGTTGCGTAAGGCGGGTGCTAATCTTCAAGGAAGTCATACCGATCACCCGGGGCTCGACAATGTGGCAACGGCATTTCGAAAGTACCGCAAATCTATTGAAGACAGAATCGCACCGGCGCATGACAAAGACACGTCATGGCTGACTCCGGGCTCCAGCTGAGAAGAAAACAAAAAAACCGAGAACCATCAGACGTGACCTGACAAAATGTCTACATGAAGTGCAAACAAAAGGACGTTATCAGAACCCCCCCCCCCCCCCCCCCCCCCCCCCCCCCCCCCCCCCCCCCCCCCCCAACCCCCCCCCCCCCCACCCCCCCCCCCCCCCCCCCCCAAGCAACCACGACAC
>Ga0126342_10011987_pt1 | contig 15476 bp, 19 predicted proteins | sample Cyp1metagenome_FD_92528 | JGI IMG/M metagenome (GOLD analysis project Ga0126342, IMG submission 92528) | Coral microbial communities from Lord Howe Island, Old Settlement Bay, Australia - Cyphastrea 1 metagenome | ecosystem: Host-associated > Invertebrates > Cnidaria > Coral ...
AAGCTTGGCACTGCGAGCTCCTACATCCACATCCATACAGATCATACGTCCTGATGACTTGCCTGAACAAATCCTTGACATCACCACTACCACTGTAACTCTGGTCCTGATTCTTTTGTGCCTTCACCTGACATAGAGACTTAGATAGACTGATAGACTTAGCAAATCACAGCTTATCGGTAGCGCCGAATTGTCTGCATTTGTTACATGTGCAAAGCAGCTTGGACTGCCTTGCCTCTGCCAGGGATGCAGAGGCTCGAGCTGCCTGAAGCGGGTCCCATTGATTTCGCTGACGCTTCACTGAGTTGTACGGATACCAAAACATGATCGGCAAGTTCATTGGGATTATAGCATCAACATGCATCAACATGGAATATGTAATGAATATGCAATGATTGTAATGATGATTACAAAACCAGCTGGACACAATATATTTGCCAACTCTGTCATGTCAAATCTCCGGTCGCAGCCAGATATTTGCCTCATCCGCTGCATGTGCCAAGCTGAGTTGCAATGAAGCAACCTCGGTGGCCTGGCACGGTCCAAAGGGATCCAAAGGGCAAGAGGCAAGAGATGGAAAGTGGAAACTTTATGAAACTTTAAACAACCATGGATAGTGGAAACACTTTTTACATCAAATAAACCTATAGATCAAATAATTCTCATGACCATGTCAGAATCGTCGAGGAATAGCCTCTCGTGCATGCTCTTCCGCATGACGCTTTGCTGCAGCACGTGCCTGGGAAGCCCATGGGATCGGATGGGAGCCGATCTGGAGGACCCGATGGAAATCACCGTTTTCCACTGCCTCCTGGGCTTCAGCCTTTGCAGTAGACACTTGCTGCCTGCACGTCCAAAGATGTCCAAAGCACACGTGTTTGGTTGAAGACTTAGCAAAGGCGATCTAGCGCTCGCAAAACTAGCGCTGAAGTGATTTCATTGGGGGCTCCTCCAACCCTGGTCTAAGATGGTCTCATAACGATTCACACACCTCACATCAGCAAGTTGGCTCTCCAATTCGCTGCATCGCTCCGATTCCCTCGGTTCGTATCGGTTCGTGGTGCGAATCATCTACCGAAGCTTCCGATGGCCGACCGCCAGGCGTGACCTTCAGGACTCGACTGGGTCTCTGAGCTTCCGGGCTCACAACGCGCTTGGAGCTCGCTGATGCAATCGGACCTGAACAGAAATTGCCAGATCTTGGCAGAAATTCGTGGAGATTTGTGGCACAACTGTGGTGCAGCGAAAACGTTTGCTGAGTTCTTCCACCTTGCTTGCTGCAGCTCATCATGCAACTCGAGGTTCTCAGTTTCACTGGACCTGAGGGCACATTTGGCCATGGTGATGAGAGTGTCACCTGGATCAACAGACTCCAGGTGACACTCTGCACCGCTAGACGCCCCGGCCGAGACAGCTGGAGCAGCTGCAGCTCTTCTCGCAGTGTCTGCAAATCGAGCCTGGCGACAGCTGAAATGTGAAGCCGAAGAGAAAACATCGACTAAACGGGACCAAAGCGGACCAAGCCGAAAGGTGTGTTGGTATGTGGAGTCTTGCTGACATTTGCAGGATGCAAAGCTGCCGCAAAAAGCTCGTACCAAAGCTTCATCAAATGAGCACAGTTGAGAGCTGTAAAATTCACAGTTGAGTCCTCAACATCCAAAGTCTACAGGTCGAGAGCTGTCCTGGAGTCCTGTAACTCCTCCCTCAGCTGCGCGCTTCCAGATTCAGACCTGGGCAACTGAGACGGGTTGCTGACAAACAACTGGCAATTTGACAAGTACTATTGGAATCTAATCTATTGGATTTATATGGATTTATGGTAATTGCACTCACTACGTATATCAATTCAATTGTCTGAAACATGTTCAATTCTGGTACACTGTGCACAAGTACATGCAAATGAAAACATTAGTATGCACAGGTGGATAAAAGTGAAAACGCATTTGAGCGAATTGCCCAACTAACTTCCACAGAATCTAACCAGCCGCGTGAGTCAGCAATCACCAACTGTCTTCTGAGATTCCCTGACACACGCAGCTGCGAAAGTGCTCGGGACCTCCGTGTGGTCAAACAACGGATTTCAAGCAACAGCAGGCTGACTAAAGTGATGAAAGGGAGATGGAAGGAAGATGAACAATGTTGCCAAAAAGAAATACGACCAGTTGAAATGATGTTTCAATATGTTTCAACTGTAACTGGTCTGCAGTTCGTTTTGGAAGAGACCGGCGCGAAGTCGTTTGTTGAACTCCCCTGCCACGCCTTTCCTCATCGAGGCGACTCAGTTCACGAGATTCCTCTGGCAACTTTTGAGGTCAGGGTAGGTTGACCAGGAGACTACCACAATCCTCGTCATCATCCTCCTGCTCTTTATTAAGATTGAGTCTTTTGAACACTTCTCCATTCAATTCCTTCAAGATCAAAACATATAACATCATCACCAGAACATAATCACAACTTTCAAACGTTTTTCATCTTCTTTCATAGTTCCTTTATCACTTCATATGAGCCATGGTCAATACTCACTATATGGTTGATGGTCATCCCATCCATAATAAGGATCCAAAAATCATGGTTATGAAACAAATCCCATTAAATCACCATTGGATGACTAGCCCCGTGTTTAATGGTTATTGACCATGAGTATTGACCATAGCTCATATCACTTCCAAATCTCCGAATCTCCGAATCTGGATCTGTCTTGCGAATTGTGGGAGCCTCGCGGCTCGCCGCGGAGACCTCTTGCTTCAAAGACTCCACCAGCTTCCTGCCCCGCACGGGACATTTCCCGGGGGAATTTCGGAAAGGTGTGGCTCGGGTCTATATATCTCTAAGATTCTCTAAGATTCTCTAAGATTCTCTAAGATTCTCTAAGATTCTCTAAGATTCTCTAAGTCTATAAGATATCCTGGGATATCTTAGCATGGTTTCCGTTTGGATCACGTCCAATATTGAATTCGCACTAGCGTGCAATAGCGTGCAACCTTGTTCTGACTTGCAATGTCCCCGGGTATCACCGGGTTTCGGCTCCTGAGGTTTGATGCCTCTTTGGCTTCTGCCAACGTCTCTTCGTCCACCTTCGGAGCTGTGCCACGAACAGTGGTGCCGAGCCAACTACATGTTGCTGTGTTGTGAACCTCTAGACTTTTGAAAGCTGGAGGCAAAGAGATTGAAGAAATCCACAGATATCTACAGCTTTCTATTCCTCACCCAACAGTTGCGTTATGATATCGTTTGATATCGCTATGGATTTCTGTTGGCTTCTCCCGGTGCCTGGTCACGTTTTCGGCCACAATGGCGGCAGAACCTTGACGCCGGTGGAAACTTGAACGAATTTTGCCGGAGAACAGAAAAATGATGTTCAATAGTCAGGAGCTTTCAAGACAAGGATTGGCTAAAGCAAACAAAAACACAGGGAAAAGAAATGACATGTTGTTGAATCCATTTGAATCCAAACATTTTTCCGATTTGGGTTTTTGAAAACATCATTCTGATGAGCTTTTTGATGGCCGAAAAAATGGAAGATGAACACTCAAAGAGCTTGTGATCAATGAGGCTTGGTCCCCTGCACCGCATCGGCCAAGTAGATGCTACCACATTCCGGACAAGAAGCTGCCTGAGCTGAGACGTTACTGTGACGTTTCCAACATAAAACCACTTTTGGTAGCTTCTTTTGGCCTTGTGGGTTTGCAAAATCCACCATTTGTATCCATTTGTCAGCAATTTCTTGTTCTATCTTCAGTCAATTGAATTCGAAAGTTCCAGATTGCAAAGATGCAAAGGGCTGCAATGCACAATCTGATGCGAGGATTTGGCAGCCCTTTGGCAGCTGGTTTGTCTTCTTGCAAGCAACCACTTTGCAACTGGATTGGTGTGTTGACCAAGTTTCCCCAAGTGCATGGACACATCATTGGTTCAAATAGTTTTTTCCGATTTCAATAACCTGCCAAAAGCATTCCTCACAATGCCGTCGATCCTCCAAACTCCCGGATTTCTTTGCAGGTTTCCTCTTGAGATCTCTTGAGGCATGGGCTGCTGCCAACTCCGCTCGCACTTCTTCCAGCTCTCGCCTCAAAGGAGCGATTCATGACCATGAGTGACTGTGAGTGAATCAGAGTCATCTTCAGAATCAATGTCTATCAATGTCATGATGAACCGACAGAATGCTCAACCACCATCGACGAACCAAGCCTTTGTGCCAAAGCTTCTTGTGCTTGCTCTGCTTGGAGGCGCAGAGCCTGCGATGCAGTTCAACCCACAGATGTGAATCATCCAAATCATGACAATACCGTATACCGTATACCCCTCAAACTAGAACTAGAGTAACTTGATGTAAGTAGAACAATAATGGCGATAATACAAACTACAGCCTGTCCTTGGAATGTTGAGTCGTTGCTCAATATCCGCCACAGAGATATTACACCGCCCAACCCCCGGCCTTCGCAGTGTGCCACGCGTGAAATGCGCGGTGCACCAGTCGCTCCAGAGCAGACGCCAGAAGTGATGCAACTTGCCGTCGTGAAGCCTGGCAGGTAGGACAGGATGGCAGGATGGCCCAGCAGACAATTGCTCTGGTCAAGGCTGGGAAAGTTCATCTTTTTGAAGAAGTCAAACATTCTACTTACACAACGTTGTATGGTTTTTTAATTGCATATAGCGAAAACTGAAAGGTAAAGGGAGTAAATTAAGTACTTGGTAAACTTACCAATCTTCCAGAATCTTCCACTTCTACTCAAGTAGCTGACCGAGTTGACTGGTGTCAGAACCCGTATGAACCCATGGTACATCCATCACCGCCTCTTGACTTCGCAGAAGCATCTCTGAGGTCGAGGTCGTTGCAATCTTCAGGTTGGCCTCCTTGAAACCCAGATCAGCGAGGTCCAACTGGTCACCCACAGAACCAAAATTGGTAGTGTTGCACCCCAACATACCCCAACTACATCTATAGTCATATTGATATAATGATACCTTTACACCAAGAATCATTCTGGTGCGTCAAAAGACACATTTCAATTCATTATCACATTTACAAGATTTTACAATAACTTCTCCGTTTTTTCCGTATTTTACTCAGCTTATCACACTGCCCTGTTTGGGATGTTTGGGACCACGACAGCGACATCTCCATTCCGCGCCTGCGCCTCCCGGGCAGCTTGCGAAGCCCGCGCTTCTGCCAGGCCCGCAGCCAGCTCTCGGGCGGCCTACGGCGAAGCGATGAAGAAAATCGATGGCAACATATGGCAACCCTTTAAGCAGTGTAAAGCACTATTTAAATGTTTAGATCTATTTAATAGTCTTTAGTAGGCTGTAATTATCTGTAATTGCTACTATTCTATCATCATTCATCATCTATCAACTCTATCATCAACATAAAGCAACATATAATTCATGATGATAGACCTTGATGGCTACTTAACCAACTGGACAAGTAGATACAAGTAGCTTGAACTAAATGCGTTGTGAAGGGGTACTGATGATGTCAAAGCTTGGAAGAGCGGCTACTCGTCTTTCAGCTCAGGGTTGAGCTGCTGAATGTCGCCTGTCTGGTTGTTTGGGTTTAAAAAAACGAGAGACCAATCATGGCACACAACAGCATACATCTAGTTGGTTCTGATATGCCCCCAGCAGTTGATGGAATAATCAATTCTTAACAAGTTTAATAAGCTTAAGGGTACCATCATCTCTATCCTGATTTGAACTGGGTGATTAGGAAACCCTCCCAACCCTGGTTGAGTCGCATTGCCAATGACGCCGCCAATGGCACCTTGGCAGCATGATCTGCTTCCTGTGCCTCTGAAAGAAGTTGAGCCCTGGCAGCTGCTCATGATCATGATGATCTGTGGATGATTCAGAGTCTTCTAAAACAAACAGAACAGCATGGAACAACCGGTAATTGGAAAGGTTTGAAGAGGTTATTCCAACAACTCACCTTTTGGATCTTTTGGTTCTACTACCTACTGTAGTTGAGATATTGGTTGGACCAGGTACTACAAATCACCAAATCATCCAAAAAATCCGGTCCTGGCACGAGCCAGCTCCTCTCGCAAGCTGGCTGCATTTCCCTGCCGTTGCTGAATTTTTGGGTGCTAAATTGATCTTACTTGAACCTCCTATATCCTCCTATAAGAGTAGTGAACTGTTTTGATTTTCAAATCATGTGAGGCGAGTCATCCTTAGTTCAGGATTGGTCCAGTGCTATGAATGTGAATGAACCGATCCCTTCAGACGCTTCAGACTTGTCTCAGAGCTGGAGTCGGACCTCCGTTTTGCGAATCAACTGATTCAAATAGTCCGTCTGCTCATTCAGCTTTCTCTTGGCCTGAGATCAATCAGGTCAGAAAAACGAGGAAATCAGTGTTTGCCCCTGAAAATAGCATTGCACATGAGCCAACATGAGCAAGCTACAACTTTGAAAACTTCATAATCTTCATACAATGGTTCATCCCCACTATAATTCCCATTATAATTTACTGTTTTAGCCATTATTTAATGAACTTCCACGGAAAATTTCAGGCTGGGCGGCGGGGCCTGCCGTTCTTCGATGAGTTCCAGCTGCGATGCAGCCAGCTCCGTCCGCACCTCTGCAGCTTTGGCAATGGCCACAGCAGTTTCTTTCCTGCCAGGGACCCCAGGGACCCCAGGGACCGGGGAGGACCAAAGGATGCCCCACGGTGGCCGTAGAGCAAAAACATCACTTGCATTCTCTTAAGATAGCCAAAAAGAATTCAAAAGATATCACTTACCACCTTCAAAGCCCTCAGCCCGTCGCAACTCTATTTTCTTGCGCGCTTCGAACCCCGATTGACGGCTCTACAGCAACAGGTCCAAGAAGGATCCAGACCTTGTTCGCAAAGGTGCTTCAATGTGCTTGGATACTAAGTATGTGCCTACCTTCACCTGATGCTCTAGCGGTGTATTTCATCAAATCTGTTGTAACTATTTTCCTGCTTACCTTCGGAACTCTCAGGAACCACTGCAAATGCTGCCAAACCGCAACACAAAGAGAAGATCGTGATCCACTCGAAGAGTGACAATCCGATATGGTAGCTGATGTTCCTCTCCAGGAAAGAAAAATATATAACCAAGAAAGCATAAACTCACGAGTGTGGTTGATTTCAGCCAATTACTTCTTCTTCTGGTGTTTCCAAGGTAAACATGGGAAGGGTAAACAATGGGTAAACAAAGTGCTGCGCATTGCCATGCACAGCAAGAAAGCTGTAAAAAAAAACAAATCTGACAGATCTGTTCAGAAACTCTGCAAATCCTCCACGAATTTCCTGAAGACTTCCACTTCAGTCTCTGTGCTCCTCGCATGGTACAGGGTCACTTTGGAAGACACTTAAACAGATCTTTTTGAAACACACAGATTTGGGTCACTTTGAAAGATCTATGGTTGTTCGTGATAATTCCAACGTTTTGTTTGGTTCTTTGCAATGGTCGATGGTTTTAATAAATTCCGATTTTTGGAATCTCGCCTCTCGCAACATAAATTGGCACAATTCCGGCGGGTCCTGACCAAAACACCTTGCAAACGACCAGTTCGTAGCGATTTGAGAGCTCCATGGAGGGCCTTCAGTTCCAAGCCATTTCCCAGGTACATGCTGACCTCGGTGCGAAACGACTTGCTGATGAGCCAATATGCAAACAATGTGCCACGGTACAAGGTGAACTTCGCTGGGAGCCCAGTGGTCCAAAAAGCAATCCACGGTGGACACCTCCTGGGATCGAAATCCAACATGTCTGCGGATGGAGATGTCTAACCTTCGGCTTTCAGCCTCAGTTTGGTCTGAAAGAATCTGAAAACCCCCTTGGAAACCACACAATTACCGAATGTCGGAGTGTTTGACCACTTTTTAATCAAGCATTCGTCAACATGAATCTTTCAACTGTTCCATAGTCCCATCCTCCTGATTGCAATCGGCTTCTGCAACCACTTTGGTGGCTCGGACTTGCAGCACACCTGACGTGAGATTTCAGGCCTAGTCCCATCTGTCGGGGTGCATCTGTTACCCTTCAATGATGTTTTCTTGCTTAGGGCAAATATATACTGTATATATCTGTAAATAGATACTGTTCCATCTTGGTGTCCCCCTGCCATTGTATGCTTCTCGAGGTTCAACTACTAGTTTGTTTCAGGCTAACTGGCACACAATCATTGAATCATTCTCTCTAAGTAATGGCTCACTTGCAGGTAAGATTGGCCCAGCATGATTTCCGCGCAACATGATAGATGACTGCTTCGAACGCTTATAAAATTGCCCCGAAATGTCCCAAACAATTCATTATTGCACTTTTGCCCGAAATAAATGCCAGACCCAAAACATGAGAACATGTGAAAACCATAAACTGACAACATAATCCACTAGTAATTAGGTCGAAATAGCCTCTAACAATCGGCATTGCAGCTTCATGCGGCTTTCAAAGTACTGTACATCCAAAAACTGAGATGGCTCAACTTGTATAGGTAATCTCTCATAGTCTCTTTCCAACCTTCAGGATGCTGCGCCAGTTTCGATGCACGGCGAATGTTCGCTGCGTGATCTTGTCTCATCTCAACTGCCAGGATGTTGGCTCCTGGGGACTTTGGGGACTTTGGGGACTTTGAATCAAGTTCTTCTTGACAGGTCTACAAGAGCCTACCATGGCAGCAATCTGACAGCAATCTGAGCACAGGACAGGGACCTATCAGATCAGATCCTTCCTCCTTCACCACTCTTAACAAAAAAACGTCGCCTGTGGGCCATCGAGATGCTGCCCACAAGCAGCAGTCGCCCAAATGAGCTCCTGGCCAGCATGATGAATGGATCCACCAATGGTAAAATGCGGCAAAATGCCAAATAGCATCAAATCTCGCAAGTTCATCGCTATCCATGGCTAAACATGCAACCAACAAAACTTGTAGCCCTTGCCTATGTCGACCAAATAAAGTGGCCAGTGGCTTCCCTTCAATGTCCTAAGCCCAATCCAAGTACTTCAGCACACCCCAGTAGATTGCATGATATTTGCTCCCTGTCACTCCGGACAGTTTTTTTGTTTGAAACAAAACCACTGTGATGGTTTGACAAATCGCAACTGACATCAACCAAATGGCAAACCCGAGACTGGACATGAAAGTAATGGGATCATGCGGGTTTGTGCAAAGGCTGCTCAAAGGCCAATGGTTTAGCATCGTGTTTTCCGTGGAAGATACGGGACGTGGACCAGCCAAGCGGCCGGTGGAAGTCGAGCATCTCCGCCACAGCCTGGAAAGCCTGATGGTGCCAAGGCCGAGTTAAAAGCCAAACACATAAAAAAGGTGCTGGTTTCGTGATTTCGTGCTCGAGATGATGCTGATGCTGATGCTGATGCTGATGCTGATGCTGAAGAGGAGGAGGAGGAGGAGGAGGAGGAGGGACGAGGAGGGACGAGGAGGAGGAGGACAACGACGACAAGGCTTGATATATCATCATTGTGTTTTTGATCAAAATGAACGCATACAGTATGAACGCCCTCTCCCCAAATCTGAAGACATCAAGTTCAAACAAATCCAGCTTGCGTTGAATTTTCAATAGGGCCAGCGGCCAGCTTGTCGCAATAGGGCCAGCTTGTCTGACCATGGCCTTTAACGCATGTTTCCTGGAAATTCATGATGCAGCTATATGCAGATGCAGTCTTGCGGCAGGATTGCAGTGTGGGGATTCAAAGGCCCTGATGCGATCAGCCAGGAACCTTGGGTGTGGAATGGTGTGGGACACGTGTCGAACATGTGTCGTGGTGTTCGTGGTGTTCACCCTGCTGAAATCCTGACGCACATGGTCTCGAAATGGCACAAAAAAGGGGAACCTGCAGAACCCCAAGTATGACAGATTTTGACAGATGAAAAATGGTCCAAGGAACCAGTAGCCATCTTCAGCATCTGGAAGTCCCAGAATGTGTGGAGGATGAAGACTCATAGGGAAAGTCACTGGCATGCTGTTGTTCGCCAACAAAATCCGGCTTCCCTCAGACAAGTGGATCCTCCAGGGGGGACAACCGGCCAACCATCTGGTCGCAACTCTCCACCGTCCAGGAAATGCTACAGTTGATGCTTGCCTTTGCCAACGATGTCTAGAGTCTAGATTGAAACTCATGTGACTCCAAATGATTCTGAACAACACTCAGCTGCTTCAGGTTTCAGGTTGATAATGTTGATAACCAGAAGCCTGGTGTTTTTTTTACATACTTTATGTGTTATTACTGACTGTTTTTTTTGGCTATGTTTCTCTCCTGGCTTCTTCCATTCTGAACTTCAACGACACGGTGACGTCTCTTGCAGCGGTGAGTCGGTCTAGGCCTGGAAAGACAGGTGCATCCATCAACTGCCATCAGCTTACCCTGGAATTATAAGAATCATGTAGAATCCCATTCATCCATTCATCTATGATTTATCTGTGATTCATTTATGATTCATCCAGGATTTATCGAATTGTTGTTGAGTTCTTTCTTGATTTTGTTGCATCTTCTTGCCCTTTAAGTCATGGTATGTCGCAATGTTAAAAGGGTGTTTCATGCCTGCAGTTCTCCATAGCTGGAAATTCGTTCAATCTAACAAACCTGACGAAGAAGCAGCACAGATTTCCAAGTTCTTTTCTAAGCCTTTTGCCAATGACACAAGTTGTCTTGATGATATCAGTGTCAGCCACGAAGAAGGAATGGCAATATTGAAACATCCAAAACCAGAAAGATCTGACTCCTTCTTGATGGCCATTAAAGATTGGTCTGTCAAACCAAATCGATTCAATAAAATGGCCAGGTGAAGTTCAACAAACTAGATCATTCATGACTCTCTCCAAACAGTTGGAAACGCAAAAAGAGCAAATAAAAGCAAACAATCTATTGATATCTATTGTCAGAAGATATCAGAAGCTGTCAACGTTGGTCAATATCGTGGCTGTCCCTGCGCCCTGCGTAGCTCACCTCTCCAAAGTGTAGCCCAAGGTGTTGTGACCAACCGCACAAGACCTTCATCTTGAAACTCCTGTGGCGACTAGACCTGTTTTTATATTGCTCATATCCGGCCTTTTCTCCAAATTCTCAAATTTGGGACTGCAATGACCCTGTTTTTACATTGCTGTCACTTAGGAGTTTTGGCTAATTTGGCACACCTAACCATTGGGGGTATCAAATCCCAGGTGACCCCCCAGATCTGTCCTCCAAGCATTGCCAGACCTGAGTTGTCAGTTTCAATCTTGCATCGAAACGATGCCTTTGTCACACACATAAAGGTGCACAGACCAAGACCACAGACATCCACAGACCATCACTATTGAAATATATTGAAATATGTTGAAATATGTTGAAATATATTGAAATATATTGAAATGATCGAAGGTCCATTTAATGGCCAAAACTGAGGGTCCCACCACTTTTTGGGCTGCAGCAGCAGGAGCCAAGGATAAGCTGTCCTGGGTAGTGAAGCAAATGTGACGAAGAGACTCAAGACTCACGGCTGTGAAATGCTCCGAAGCAGTCTTGTAATGTCTTGTAGCTCAAGCTGAAAACTGGAAGTCTGCTGAACAACCCCGAACTCTTGTCCACTTGGATGGTTGAGAACAAGCCATCACAGCCAGACTGCAGCAGACTTAGCTGCCATGCTACCCAACTCTGAAATTCAGTCGTGATGGGCTGCACGCGCGCCGCGGCATGGGCTGCTGAGAGGGCAATCTCTGCATCACACGGATGCCCACTGCGGCTTTCACCAGCTTCCACATCTGGGACCGACCAATTGCCTCCAGGTCACATTTGAAACATGCAAGGCCGCTGATTGAAAACAAATGTACCATCTTTTGGCATCGCGACCACTTTTGATTGAAAACAAATACGTTTTGCATCCAGCTGGGCTAATGGGTTATCCACAGCAAAAGATCAGCAAACTACAGGAAAGTACACAGGAAAGTATACGACAGATGGTGAAACGACTATCTTGTCGTACTCATTTGTACTCCACCTGAGCTCAGCCAGCTTTTCCAAAGGCGTTCCATCTGGGAGTCGGTGTCTGGAGCCCAAACATTTGCCAAACGTTCGGAGAGAATGGCCAGTAACCTCAGGGTCAGATCAAGGGTTGTTAAGGCTTGTTAAGGCTTGAGGGGCTATTCATCACATTCTTTTTCTCTGATGTGGTTGAACCTGTTTTCGTCTGCATGAGCTCCAAATCGTCTGAAAAAGGGTGTCTGCCTGCTCCCATCTGTACCCAATGATGGATTCTCCAAAGACAGCTGAGAACAGGAGGTTTGATTCACATACCCTCGTTGCAGCAAGAGCATAATATGCAGATATGCATTCAACAACAGTTCAGACAAAGGCACGCAAAAAACGGCCAAGTAATCGCAGAAGTTGATGTCCAGGGTGCCAGAAAAGCAATTTTCAAGGACAAGAGAACCTGAACGAAAGAGCCCAGCAGCATGGACCGTATTGGGGCTGGGACATGGTTCACTGCAGCTAAACCCATGATGACCAGCCATGTCCAGCCTCTTTGGCAGCAAGAACTTCGCTGCTGTCCTCAAAGCCTTTGTAGACATTGTAGGATGATGGTGGCAAAGTCGGTTGAAAAACTTCCATGACCTCAGCTCACAAATACCAAAATATACCAAAATCAAACAACCCGAAATGGTTTGTTGTGTGGGACACCTCCAAATGTTTGACCCGCTGCATCACACTCTAAGACGCTGCAAGCACATCCGCTCCACTCAGCCGTCCCAGCCTCCCCACCAAATTTCACCCCAGGGACAGCGGGCCATGGAAAGAGAGTGAGACATAGCAGCAGGCCCAACGTTGCTGATGCAAACACACAGCGCTTGCGCAAATCTTTGGCGCCGTTGGTTCTTTCGTCGAAAAGGATCTCAGCCCTTAGAGGCACTGCCAACCAGCGCAACTTCAGTTGTGCGCAGCGAATGAAGCTGAAGGAAAAATGGAGAGCTATGAATTGACCCACAATCTACACAACCCCTTTTGCCGAGTCGCCAAACAACTGATTCTGCCAGTTTCTGATAACTGTAGTAGTCTTGGGGCCGAAAGCAGCGGGTGTAGCCCTGAAGGTTTCTACGCCTTAGCTGCAAAGGGACCCAGCCGTTTCAAATCAACTCAAAGTACATTCCATATATTTCCATATCATTCCATCATCCGCGCCTTAAAATTGTCCACGAGACACTTGAAAACATCATCGAAAATGAGCTTTTGAAATGCGGCATTCTTTGAGGCAACCAGTACCATCCAAGATCATCCAAGATCCAAGTCACACATCCCTCAACTTCGGTGAACGGCCAAAGATGGTGGTGCCGTGAATCGGGACGTGGTCACAGGCATCAATCATGTGGCGGTTTGCAAAGGCAAGGGCAAGATAGGGCAAGGGCTGTCTATGAGAAGAGTTCTGCATATCTTCATTGGATATTCAGATGATATTCACCGCAAGTGAAACCTGGATCAAATCTGCTTGTACCTTGATGTACCTTGCACCTGTTCCTTTGAGCCACCTGCAAGGAGCACAGTTGGGTAAGGGCGTAGGAAAGAAAAAAGTCCAAAGCTCTTGGTGGTTGATCTATGTTGACCCTTTTCCCAGGTAAACATGGGACTACCATGGACTACCGTTATAGGTTTCCTATGGTTTCCTGTTGAATCGCTCCAGAGAAACAGCATCGGATCCTGCTGCGTTCCAGGTCGAAAGAGATCCCGTTGAGATCTGCCTCCTGGCTTCGTTGGACAAGCTGGGATCACTGCAGTCATGGCCAGTCTCAATCTGAAAAGGACATACCCGGCCTGGTAAACATACAAAAAGCTATTGAAAATGGCCCAGTCGAAATAGTGAGTTTTCCCATTAATAGCATGGTGGATCTTTCCATAGCTTTTTGTAGGTTTACCAGGCCGGGTATCATGTGACATATGTGACATATCTGAAAACATCTGAAAACTGTAAACCGCCAACTCCTCCATAGATCCACTCTCATCCTGGAAATCCGCTGCTGTCAACGCTGTCAATGGGCCCATCTGGGCCAATTTACCCATTCCGCCATGGGTAGACATCATTGGATACACGAATGCACAAAAACAAGGTATCATAACCGAAGATGACCAGTGTCCAATTGGTGGCACTCACTCAAGATTAAAGCTGCTGATAGTGCGACTCTCAACAATTTCTTCTCTGGTGCTAAAAATACGCCAAAATACTTTCTTGAAGGAATTGTCACCCTTTATTCATCCACAACCCACTGAGAAAATCAGTGACGGAAACATTTTACAGGAAGACATCTTTGGGGCTCTTGTTGGTCCATCCTACACCTGTAGACACTGTAGACTGAACAGCCCCTGGGATCCCCTGGGTGCTCAGCACCTGGGGCTTGCGAAAGCGCTGGCGAGTTTGCCGATGTTTCGCCAGGGCGGCATCTGCTCGCTCCTGAGGTGCAAACATGGTGCAAACATCTCACTTTGACTCTTGTCTCTCCCCTCGTAACCACTGAAAATGACCAGCGAACCATCAAGTTTTGAGACCTTCAAGTTTCACATGTTTCACCCATCCGGGAAAGGTCAAAGGTTGGATCCAACGCTGCACAGCTATGCTAAGACTATGCTAAGACTATGCTAAGATGCTAAGACTATGATTTTTTTTCTCCTGCGCAGCCTGATTCTGACTTTGGATCTTGCTCAGGCTGTCAGATCTCTCATCTCGATCCTGGAATCGCTGTCATGTTCGTTGCCATGCCATGAAATATATGGATACCTTGGACATGTTTTTATGAGAGGTGTTGGATGGTGTTGGGATCTCGGAATCTGATGTTGAAAAATCGCTGAAAAGACACATACCCGCTACGACATTGAATCATTGGTGGTGGTTTTCCTCACTTCGTCTCACATACTGCCAGATCTTCAAACATCTTCAAACAATCAAACCAGGATTGATGACCCCTGGCTAACCCACATGACAGGATGTAGGCATTATCTAAAATCACCAAAATGTTGAAAACCCGCCGAAATGTAAGGGGTAGATAATATGGATAGATCATTAATTATATCATCATATGGGTCTAAGGGTCAAAATGGGTGGTTCCAATGTACCCACACAGTTTCTGGCTTTTGGTGTGAAAAAGTCTGAAACCATGCCGTTCTGAGTACATCCCATCAGGGCACCAGGATTTGTGCCTTCAAGCGAGCTGGATTCATGTAGGGTGCGGATGTGGAACGACGAAGCTTGGAGGCCTTCGGGTGGCAAAGCACGTTGAACAGGACCATGAAGGGGGATGGAGGGCAGAATCGGAACATGAAAAAATGAACAAGATGCAGCCCACGAACCCGAATGCTCACACGTATGTCAATGGCACAGATGTCAAAACACATGGATATGCAGTCAGGCACAATACCTTTCTGCAATAGTTTATTTGAACAGTCTTGTACATGTTTCCCTTGTTACCACTCTGCAGTGTGGAGTGGCAAGTGTAGAGTGTGGAGTGTGCAGTGTGAAGTAAGGAGTGTGG
>Ga0126342_10011988_pt1 | contig 15476 bp, 12 predicted proteins | sample Cyp1metagenome_FD_92528 | JGI IMG/M metagenome (GOLD analysis project Ga0126342, IMG submission 92528) | Coral microbial communities from Lord Howe Island, Old Settlement Bay, Australia - Cyphastrea 1 metagenome | ecosystem: Host-associated > Invertebrates > Cnidaria > Coral ...
ATCACACTTTGGGGCAGCTTCTCCTGCACGGGGTGCTTAATTATTAATAGGAACCCGATGCTTCACATAATATACATTAATATATTCAGAATAAAACCCGTCCTCTTCATCAGCGCTGCTGCTGGCTGCTGCTGCTGCTGCTGCTGCTGCTGCTGTCGGAGCTACTATCGCAGCTCAGCACTTCAGCCATGTCAACCCACTTGAGCTGCAAATAGCTTTGCTTGGGTACTGAGGTTCGAAAGATTTTGAAAGATCCACTTATGTTTTGGATAAGACCCACTTGCAGTTAGACTAGGCTAATGGTTTTCAAGGATGTTCAATGGAGATTATGCATGCAATTTCTTGGACACCTGGTTCAACATGCTCAACTCTTTTCCTCATACCGTTTTTTCTCCTCTTCTCGACTGCCTATAACACATCTTTAATATATTGTTTTGTAATATGGTGTCTCCATACTAACAAGAGAAGACCCTGCTCCTCTACGCTCTCGGGCCATCCGTCGTCTAGTAATGTGTTTTATTTGGTTGTTTTATCCCAGAACAAAGTTTGGCAATTTGCACCCGGTCATGAGGACAAACGGAGGATCACGGTAATCACGGTAGACTCGAGGCGATGCAGCTTAAAGATCCTTCTGTGGGAAACCCGGGGGGCCATAAACCTAGCATCTGGGGATGGTTTAAAGTTTATAGCACCCACAAAATGGTGATGATTTGGGGATGATTCCATGATTCATGACATTGTGTTTGCCACATTAGTTCATATACCTGAGTATAACAACAGTGGTCAAGATGCTCCAGGTTTTCTTCCGAGGACGAGTCAATTTATGTCATAGTCACAACAATTCAGGAGTCTATGCCAAGGAAGGCCCGGGAAGTGGTAATTTGGCGACCCTGTTTGTTTGCTCTCAGTTCCGGAAGATTTCATCGAGTTTATTCAAGAGAAACGATGTAAGGCAACTAAAACTCGAGTTTACATCTTGTTTTTGTTAAACATCTACTAACTGTACTGAGGATTATATATTTGCATGATTTGTTTTGCTGTTTACCCTCCAATAGAAGCGGTCTTCAACGTTCAACCCATGCATCCCAGGCTGGATCACCCAAACCCTGGCTGAAGGAGCAGAGCGGACCTCTCGCAGAGCACCAATTTCCGGTACAAGTTGGGAATGAATGATTATCCTGTTTATCAATTTATAAAATGAATATATATATATATATATGTTCTAAAGTTTTACCGGAAAACAGATATGATCAAAGATATGATTACATTTTTTCCTTGATATTTGCGAAAGGTCATCCGGACAATTCAGCACTTGGGTCTTAACAAAAGATTGAATTAACCATTGCAATCGGATTTTTCAAGTCGCAAAAGATCCAAAATGGTCACCAGAAGCCAACTTAAATATGGTCACAGATGAACTGCCAAGCCGGGATTATGTTCGAATATTCCTCATACATTCAGAAGTTGTGCGATATTTTATATTGTATGACGTTACATGAAATGCAAGAATGATGGCAGTATTCTTGGAATTTGTTGAAACTCTGGAAGCAAAAACATAATTCATGGGAACAACCCTGGTATCCTCTAACTTTTCCCGATAAACTGGCCCATTGACTATGGGATCGCTAAACTTGGTTCATGGAACCTGGAAATTCCACAGGCTGCAATAAGTTGGGAAAAGGATGGAACAGGTTGATTAACACACGATATCCTGCCAACGTTTGAAAATCTAGCTGCATACAAACTACGTGCATCTTTAGAAACTATTCTGGCTGCTAGTGCCTTGTTTGGGGCTGGAACATGGATGTTAGTGATGTTTTACGCGAAGCATCCGTTCCAGAGGCATCCAATATGAATCACATTGTAACTATCATGGGTGCTTGCGATGACTCCATCTTCTTAGTATTTGACTTAACATACCATCAGAAACTGAAGTTGTTTGGACAACAGCATTTTTTTCGTTTTTTTTTCTCGTTCAGCACAAACCATCCACTTTTTAGGTGTCGACTCAGATCCTTTTTTTGGCCAGGACTCCAAGTCCAAGCTCTGACAGCGACAGCGCGAACAAAAAACTGGATGCAGCTGCCGCAGTGTTCAAAAGCACGGTTGATTGATGATAGCATAGGTATCATAGGGGATTATGCTAACCAAACTAACCACTATATTGGATGATACATGATGATACCGTTCGGTGTTGTTTGAACATGTTTGAACTATCTCTGGGCTAGTTACAGGACTCACCTTTTTGTGCACCAAGGATCACGTGATCCCCGGTGTTCCTCGTGGTGAGAATGTTTGGTGACGTCTATTTGCTATGGCGAATGACGTCTTGGTTAGCCAACTAGTTGGGTATTTTGATACTGTAAATGTAGACAGCTGAATTGCCAAAATGTAGACATCAAAAGTCTTAATACTGTGAATTGTAGACTTTTGCTGTAAATGTAGACAGCTGAAACCAAATACAGGGCGGCACCATGAAAAAATGTAAAATTGGCATGGCAATAAGCGGTTACAGTTTGTAATAGTAATTGGTAGCCACACGTGTTGCTCGTTAACCGCCATTTTCACTTCCAAATTGGCCGGTGTTCAGACAAACCCATCTCATATCGTCGATTATATATCTAGCTATATCCCGCCAAATTCCGTTATATACACCATGTAATAGTTAATAATTAATAACCATTGGGTACACCAACATGATTCCCCATTTTTCATGGCTCAACATCATGACATCATAATGAATTCATATATGGCTACAATTCATTCATATTCTTTGCCATATCATACCTACTGCATCCCATGGTGTATTGCTGGTTGGTGGTTTGGAACATATTTTATTTTTCCATATGTTGGGAATAATGATCCCAACTGACTAATATTTTTCGTAGGGGTTGAAACGACCAACCAGATTGTTTGTTTCAAATACCCAACATTTTCAGCGCATAGCATCGTGAAACGACAACCATTGTCACTGAGAGTGCCCTCCGCAGGTGGCGGCGCCGCCCGAAGAGACACGGCCGGAGGTGTGTTGAAACCGGGTTGGTTGGGATGAAATGCGAAATTTTTAAATCAACCATGATGTCAACCATAACCATATAGCTAAACAAAGAACATTTGGATTTGTTGACAGTTTGCAGTTTGTTTCAGCATGTTTGTGCTTTGTAAACAACTTGAACGTTGCCATATGCATAATGTTATGATTTAAAAACAGTTCAGTAAGTCGATGATGTCAGCTCAATACCTTTGTGTGTATAACTGTATAACGATAGATCCACTAATTTGAGCAACTGTGCATTTGCATCGGTATATTTTAATGTACATACATTCCCAGGAGTCTTCGCAAAAGTATGCTAAGTATGCTCGATCCACGTTGCTTTGCTTGCTTTCATTATGACTGAATGATTCATACTAGCAATTGCCACAAGCCACAAGCCCCCAACAAACACAGAATCACAAAGCCTGTTCTGCAACAGACCAACCGATAGACTCACAGAAAACACTGAAACACAGGTGGCTATGGGTCAATACCATACCACCTGACTTTTTTGTCTTGACAACCATACGTAGTCCCAGGTGAGTGCGGTAAATGAGGAGGAAGAGGAGGTGCCACTGGCGATTCACTGGCGATCTTGACTTGGGGCTCCCCCCACAAAGAAAAACACAAAATGGTAAGAGAAATGGATGGAAATCCTCTAGAAATGGAGGTGTCAATTTTCAACGTGAAAATCATCTAAAGATGAATCTCTGAATGGGAACATCATCTATCAAGGAATGTTCTTAATGGTTTTTTTTGATTATCTAGTGGTTGTGCGAGCTAAGGAGCTATGAGTAACAAATTAAATGGGGAGCCAGGGATCTATGGAGAGTTCACTAACGGCTATGATAGGTGATAATTAATAGGTGATACTATTGTTAATTATGTATGTATCACATATATACCACATTCTATTAATCAATAACTATTTATGGTGTTGAATTGAAGAATAAATTTCTTTCGTTGAATCCCCACAGTTTCTAGTTTCTAGTTGCATTTGCCAATGTGTTGCCAGTGAGTGTCTTGGGTCATTTTATTTGGCAAAAAAAATACCAGCCGAATCACCATGTCAATTGTATCCACTCTTTGCTGGAATATGCCTCCAGTATCTTCTAAAGCTCATTGCTTGCCAATGTGTTTTTGTGATCTCCCCTACTCTGTGTTGGACGTCTCAATTCTGGACATTGACATAGGTCAATTGGATTCAATTGCTACGATGGATAGCGCAATGGTGGTCCCACTAATTTGGTTTGTCTAAACCACTGGTTAATCGGTTACCCTCTGGTAAACTAACGCAAATTATGGAAAATTTCAATTCTTAATGGGAAAACTCACTATAAATGACCATTTTCAATAGCTATGTTAAATTACCAGAGGGTAATCATCATATTCCGATATATTCCCCTTGTCTTCACTATATGTTCCCCATGTAATGGCCGTTTTTGGGGGACCCCCGATTTGCAGACGGACCCGTGTATACATTCAACACCTGAGGATTGCATTGACTTCACCGCGCTGACAGAGGCGGTTGTTTCAGAATGCTATGAAGCCAATATAGGGATGTTACCATCTAAATTGGGGATGCTGTAGATTGATATAGCGGGGCATATCACACATGAAATCACATCTGAAACGGGGGAGTTCTTTATGTTGTCCTTGGTGTCAGCCATAGAAACGGGATGGATGAACCTCAATGACACATGTTCAGAGGTTGAAACCACCAAGCACTTCGGGTTTAACCAACAACAGCTATGCGGAAACTGAATGGTGGAGGGGAGTTTCATAGTTTGGTTGAGGTGCCCATAGCTACTTTGATTGGGATATCTATCCATTTATCATTATTTATTGACCTATCTATCTATTTATCATTTTTTGGTATGATTTATCAACCTATTTATCTACGTATCATCATTTATCATTATTTATCCTGATTGATCATTATTTATGATTACTTATCTTATCATTATGTATCACGTTTTATTTACCATTATTTATCATTACTTATCGTTATTTGTCATTGTTTATCATTATTTATCTATCTATCTATCTATCTATCCATCCATCTATCTATCTATCTATCTATCTATCTATCTTATCTATCTAATCTATATTTCAATATTATCTATCTTATCTATCTTATCTATCTAATCTATCTTTTCTATTTTATATATCTTATCTATCTTATCTTTCTTATCTATCTTATCCATCTTATCTATCTTATCTATCTTATCTATCTTATCTATCTTATCTATCGTATCTATCGTATCTATTTTATCCATCTTATCTATATTTTCTATCTTATCTATCTAGTCTCTCTTATCTTACATTATTTTTTTTCTATCTATCAATCTATCTATTTATCTATTTATCTATTTATCGATCTATCTATCTAATCTATCTATCGATCTATATATCTATTTATCTTATCTATCTATCTATCTAACTATCTTTCTATCTATCTATCTACCTATCTCTCTCTAAATAATAATTTATCTAATAAATCTAATCTATCTAATCCATCTTTCTCTCTTATATATCTTATCTATCTTATCTATCTTATTTATCTTATCTATCGTATCTATCTTATCTATCTTTTCTATCTTATCTATCTTATCTATATTATCTAAATTATCTATCTTATCTATCTTATCTATCTATCTTATCTTATCTTATCTTGCCTTATCTTATCTTATATGTTTTATTTTTATCTCATTCTATCTATCTATCTATCTATCTGTCTATCTATCTATCTATCTTTCTATCTTTTTATCTATCTATCTATCTATCTATCTATCTATCTTTTTTATCCATCTATCTTATTTATCTATCTTGCTTATCTATCTATCTATCTATCTATCTGTCTATCTATCTATCTATCTATCTATCTATCTCTCTAAATAATAATTTATCTAATATATCTAATCTATCTAATCTATCTTTTCTATCTTATATATCTTATCTATCTTATCTATCTTATCTATCTTATCTTTTTTATCTTTCTTATCTATCTTATCTATCTTATATATCTTTTCTTATCTTATCTATCTATCTATCTATCAATATTTCTTTTTTTCTATCTATCTATCTATCTATGTATCTATCTATCTATCTATCCATCTATCTATCTATCTTATCTATCTAATCTATCTTTTCTATTTTATATATCTTATCTATCTTATCTTTCTAATCTATCTACCTACCTACCTATCTATCTATCTATCCATCTATCTATCTATCTTACCCTGCAGCAAATTACGCATTTGTTGCACAGCAAGCTTCATGTAGCTTCCTGGAATCAGCATCAAACAGAACATATGTTTTGTAGATAAGGTAGAAGAGGTATGATATGGGGAGGTTTCTCAACATATATCCAATGCAATACCCACTGTAAATGGAGGTTTATACTGGTGAATAGCTGGGGACATAATCTATAAAGGGCATTTGTTCAGTGCCACTTTTGATTGTTTGTTCGTCCTTTACAGACTCTGATGGACTATTAACTTCACTATCCGGAAGAATATATTCTGAAGTCAGTTGAGGGATAAGACATGCTACAGTTCACAGTGTGGCTTTGGGCATGTATATTATAAACCTATATTTCTATTTGTTTGCTAAGAAAATACGTAGATAGATATGTATAGATATGTGATATCTACTGAAAAACGTAGGTGTCAAATCTGTATACTCGCAAGAGCTGCAAGTACATGTTTGGACCTTTTCAATTTGAGACCAAACCTTGAAGTTACACGCTACTTTGTACCTTATATTCGAGGCTATACACATATATTCATTAAATATATGAATATACATAAACGCATATACATATATAGTTGTATGTATGTATGTATGTATGTATGTATGTATGTAATGTAATGTAATGTAATGTGATGTAATGTGATGTAATGTAATGTAATGTAACGTAATGTAATGCAATGTAATGTATGTATGTATGTAATGCAATGTAATGTAACGTAACGTAATGTAATGTAATGTAATGTATGCATGTAATGTAATGTAATGTAACGTAACGTAATGTAATGTAATGTAACGAATGTATGTATGTATGTATGTATGTATGTAATGGTATGTATGTAATGTAATGTATGTATGTAATGTAATGTGATGTAATGTAATGTAATGTGACGTAATGTAATGTAATGTAATGTATTGTAATGTAGTATATGTATGTAATGAATGCGTGTATGTATGTATGTATGTATGTTTGTTTGTTTGTAATTAATCAATTAATTAATGTATGTATGCATGCATGCATGTATGTATGTATGTGTGTATGTATGTATGTGTGTATGTATGTATGTATGTGTGTATGTATGTATGTATGTAATGTAATGTAATGTAATGTAATGTAATGTAATGTAATGTAATGTATGTAATGTATGTATGTAATTTAATGTAATGTAATGTAATGTAATTTATTTGTCATGTAATGTAATGTATTTGTAATTTAATGTAACCTAATCTAGTGTAATGCAATGTATTGTAACGTACGTACGTACGTATGTATGTACGTATATATATATATATTAATATATCACCTGCGTTTGGAACTAGATGCGTGCATACAGATTGACAATATGTATATATAACATTTATTCATACAAACATGTTTGCATGTATGTATGTATGTTTCTATCTGTCTATCTATCTATCTATCTGTCTTTCTGTCTATCTATCTATCTATCTATATCTATCTTTCTATCTATCTATCTATCTATTTATCTATCTATGTATATATCTTATTTATCTATCTATCTTTTTTATCTATCTAGCTGATCTATCTGTCTATCTATCTATCTATCTATTTATCTATCTATCTATCTATCTATCTATTATACATGTTGTAGCCTCGCGCCCCTGGCAGGCACAACATGCAGGCGCGACCATCGGAGGGAACTGCTTGATAAAACCAGTTGCGAAAACAACACGTTTGATGTTTAGTGTAATGTGGTATGTGCTTTAAAATAAACAATCCTATTAACCATCCATAGGGGTGGGTCATTTTACATCATCCCACTTCTATTCTAGGGGTATGCTGGGTATATCAAATAATTAGCCTCTATTGGACATGGTTTATTCATGTTTATTCTTATTTATTTTTGACTTTTCATGTTAAGGGGATACATCCCAAAAACTGATGAACAAGTCTTGACGTGTGTTTCTTTGTGATTTGATTTGGCAATTTCGAATGTCCTAAAACATGCATGATGTCCTAAACTTTGTGCAAGACCGCGTTTTTGTGACTCTTCTGAAGGGGGTATCCCATTTGTCTCGGTACAACAAGGAATGTTCAAAAATTCTATGTTGTATTAGTAGGAAAAAATTGTATAATCCTCTACCTGCATTTCCTGATCTATTTGTTTTTCTACTATTATTCCCCTTTGGGTAAATTCACATAGATCCTGAAAATAATTTTGACTAGAATCTAATCTTCCAACCCCTGGCAAGGTCCACCTGTTAATTTCCCGGAGCTTATGATTTTCGGTATTATTCCTAAGCTTCACCGACTGTACCGATGTGTCCCAAAGCGAGGTGCCGATGCGGCCGGGCAGCCTAAGCTGCCACAATTTGCCTCGCCAATTGTCACCCGCTTTGGTTCTAGATTTTCTTATACGTTCTTTTACTACCAGGGTATGTTGTATATCCAGATGATACATGATTGTATACGATGGCATGTTCATCATTCCTATTCGTATTGTTATTCATATATAATATTTTGTAATCATGTATATATATATATATACATAATTATATATCATTATATATGTCTATATATCATTATATATCATTATATTTCATTATCTATCATTATATTTCATTATATATCATTATGTCGTTATAAATTTTTATATATCATTATATATATCATTTTAAATCATTAAATATCATTATATTTCATTATATATCATTATGTCGTTATATATCTTTATATATCATTATATATCATTTTAAATCATTAAATATCATTATATTTCACTATATATCATTATGTCGTTATATATCTTTATATATCATTATATATCATTATGTATCATTATATTATATCATTATATATCATTATATTATATCATCATATATCATTAAATATCATTGTATATCATTGTATATCATTATGTATCATGATTTATCATTATATATCATTATATGTCATTATATATCATTATCTATCATGATTTATATCCATATTTAGAATGTCTTATCTATCTGGCTACCGGCTACCATGTTTTCTCGGCCTGGTCCTTCCATCTTCAGCTGCCCCCTCTCGACCAAGGCCGAGAGAAGGAAACGGAGAGCTGGCACCAAAGAGTGGCCATGACATATTGGTTTCGATTGGGAACCTCGAGGTTTAGCCAAAGGTATGGAAAACCATGAAAAAATGTGGTTTTATGGTATTTAAATTATTTAACCATCAAACATAGTGAACCATGGTGATTTAACCGTGAATTTAAGCAGCATATGGTGAACAATGGGGAATCACCCCCCAAAACGAGCAGTGGAATATAATATACCAGCCAAATGATAATGGGAATTTAATGGGAATATCATGGGAACAAAACTTAATGGGAATATATAAGCAGTGGCTGCTGAACCCCTGTTGGTTGATGATTAGTTCGGGGGTGATAGTACTCAACCTATTGGGGATTAATGTATCATAAATCTTAATTCAAAAATATAAAGGGAAATCCCTATCAACCAACCTGTGGAATGGAATCCACAACTGGGAATTTACCAAGTTGAAACACAGGGATTGGTGGCGTACAGTCTTTGTGATGTCTGTCTTGAGTTGACTTTGCTTTTCTGTCAAGCCATTGCTGATTGGCACCAAGCTTGCTTGGGAATAAGCCAAAAAATGGGTTTCTTTGAAAGTGGCAATGTTTCATCATTTTACAAGACAAAACTAGACGGACTCTTGTCCTTGGACATCACAACTTTCAGCGGCTTATAACCCAGTTTGCGAGCCAGTTCCCGAATTTAGAGATCATGTGAGCAGATTGTTAGCACGTTCTGGGGTGATCGCAAATGATTGCTGCATCCACAGAGGTTCTCACACAACGGGGTACAGGTACAGGATACCACAGATATTCATATATATATAATATATATATATATATATATATGTACATAATTTGCTTGATCAAATCTAAATAAACCAAAACTCCCAAAAGAGATGGTAGCATCTACGAACCCTCACAACAATGTGATTGGTCGCATAATGTATCCCCATTATTTATTCCCATTATATGCCATTATATCCCATTATCTATCTATCTATCTGTCTATCTATCTGTCTATCTATCTATCTGTCTATCTATCTATCTATCTATCCATCGATCCATCGATCTATCGATCTATCGATCTATCGATCTACCTATTTACCTATCTACCTATCTACCTATCTACCTATCTACCTATCTATCTATCTATCTATCTTTCTTTCTATCGATCTATCGATCTATCGATCTATCGATCTATCTACCTATCTACCTATCTATCTATCCATCCATCTATCCATCTATCTTTCGATCTTTCTATCTATCTATCTAGCTATCTATCTATCTACCTTATTTATCTATCTATATATTTAATTTATCTATCTAATCTATCTATCTTTCTATCTATCTATCTACCTATCTATCTATCTATCTATCTATCCATCTATCTATCTATCGATCGATCTATCTATCTATCTACCTATCTAATTCACCTACCTATCTATCTATCTATCTATCTATCTTTCTATCTATCTATCTATCTATCTGTTTAAATATCCCACAATATTTCCGTTAATGTATATATATATTTTATTTACCCATGATGTATCCCCATTATATTTCATGAATCTGATTCCATAAACCCCTCAGAGTCCTTGCTTCCCAAACGACAGGTCTGCCAAGCGTCGCAAACGTCAGAAGCGCCACTTGACGCGATGCAGGAGTCAGGTGTTGGCTTAAGCAAAAGTACAGGTACCATAGCTATCCCACTTTGCGGGGGTAAAGTCCTTGAGTTTGTTAGTTTATCATGTAAAAATCCTGGGCTAATCACAACGTGGCTGGAAAATCCTCTAGTGATCAATGGAGGTTTTAATGGCATCATTTATCGTGGTGGACTTTGGATCCACAGGGATGGATGACTTTTCCAACGTGACGGTCATACGGCTGGTGGTTCAGGTGAAAACGACATCCTCTGCGTAAAGCAAGCGGGTATCGTCTGGTGCTCAGAGGAGGGGCATGGGGCTCACATGGGGGTTATTTAAATATTTATATGGTGAGGTCATGAGTGATGGCATTAACATATTAGTAAGGAAACGCGCGGATGGGCCATGATCCCGGGTACATATAAAAACAACGCATTGTTTTTGAATCGTTCTTGATTCTTGATTTTTAGAACACATTGAGCAAAATGCTGATGGCAAAACTTTGATGGTCAGGTGCTGTGCTGTGATGGCTCAGCAATTTCCAACATGTTGGACCTCTATGACACTATGAGATGCCGGCATTTGTTTAGCCGAACAAACTGAAAAAAATTACCGAAAGACCGATATTTTCAGTGGTCTGAAGAGGCATCGGCCGAGTGATCTTGCGAGCGGATGACATGTTGAGGGAAGCTGTTGCAAAGTAATGATTTTATCGCACAATTCATACGGTCACACAGATTTTGGTTACGAAAAAAATGCGGGAGACCTGCTAAGAGCCTGCCATCCCAGCATCCAAAATCCGATGATTGTTGATGGCTATGTGCGCAGCCAATGTTGATTCAAACATGGCAATGGGATCTGGGAAAATCATCCCAAAAATGGGTGAAAAAAATCGATTGCCATGTTACAATGTTTGATTTCCAGAGGATATTCATCCACATGTAAACCCCCTACATCCATCGACATATTGATAGTTTTTAAATGTTTTAAACATGAAACACAATTAGATAATTTATGGACTTCCCCATTCAGGCCCTCCTGTACACGTGAACAGGCCCTGTGTGTGTGTGTTTAATCTTATTCTCCCTAATTAATATGATAGAAATATTCCCCAAACGGAATCCAGGTTGTAGATGGTTTTAGAGTGTATTGAGTAGGACCAATTCCTTTTTGGACCACTGTTTCACAATAATGCAATAATTACTGTAAAAGAAACAACTCTTGATGGTTAAGCAATTTTCAGCCTTTGAGTATGAACATATTATCAGTTTATGTCATTTCTATCTAATGGATATCAGATCAGTGGTTTTACACCTATGTTATATTGCACCTATCTTATATAATATACAAATAGAGAGAGAGAGAGGGAGGAGAGTCATATTTTGTTAACAACCCCACTAATGTTTGCTACTGATTAGTGTAGCCCCCCCTTCAAACAATTTGGGTATACTGAATAACTCATTTTTTTGGCTCCCCCCCTTCAACAGTTTTTAGGATAGTCAACTTAAGTAAGGATTTCAATTGAAATCAATTTGCTTTCAATTGATTTTCAATTGAAATCAGTTTACTTTCAATTGATTTCATGTTACTTTCAATGCAATTTACTTTCAATTGATTTCAATTTACTTTCAATTGGTTTTCAATTGATTTCAATTTATTTTCAATTGATTTTCCTTTAAAATCCAAAAAAAATCAACCCAACAGTTTTTGTGCACAATAGAGTACCAGCCAAACAATTATATTATTGAGTATCTGTGCCACTCATGGGGTACCCCCTTGAAAAATTGTCTGGATGCTGTTTTTAATAAGGGTTTAATAAGGCATCTAATTATTTGGAAAACCTTGCATTCTAAGCCTTTACCATGGCTATGGCTTTTTAAAGTAAATGGACCAGCTTTACCCAAAGAAAGGTGAATAAAAGGTTTTGGTTTTTTTCACCCCAAAAGTTTTTGCGCACAATAGAGTACCATCCAAACAATTATTTTATTGAGTATCTTGGCCACTCATGGGGTACCCCCTTGAAAAATTGTCTGGATGCTGTTTTTAATAAGGGTTTAATAAGGCATCTAATAATTTGGAAAACCTTGCATTTTAAGGATTTAACATGGCTATGGCTTTCTAAACTAAAGGGACCAGCTCTACCCAAAGAAAGCTGGAGAAAGGGGTTTTGCTTTTTTTTAATCCCAAAAGTTGTTGTGCACAATAGAGTACCATCCAAACAAGTATATATATTATTGAGTATCTGGGCCACTCATAGGGTACCCCCTTGAAAAATTGTCTGGATGCTGTTTTCTTTAATAACGGTTTAATAAGGCATCTAATTATTTGGAAAACCTTGCGTTTTAAGGCTTTAACATGAATATGGTTTTCTAAAGTAAATTGGATCTAAAATAAAAAATAAAAAACTAAAAAAAAGAAAAACAATCTGAGAAACAAATCTCCCAATAGAGTTCCCCCCCACCTATTTTAGCGAACTGAATTATTTTTGAAAACAAACTCACATTAGGGTATCATGACACTAATCGGTCGCTAACTTTATCTCATTTAAGAACACCCCCCAGCTTGAAACAAAAATGGGCACTACCTTGAGGCGCTGCCATCGTTGCACGATGTCTTGAAGGGCAATAGGAAGGCAAGCCGGCTGGCCTCATCGGTGGTTTGAACTGGTTAATTTGTATCTGTTAATTTAAGGCTGGACAAAATGTTAAGGACTTGAGTTAAGGAGGGGACTCCAGTCCAAAAATTGCAGCTTGGTGGTGTACCCAGTCCTGATAGAAACTTAGAACCGGTCCGGTTCATAGATGTCCGTTCACATTGCTTGGTTGGATATGTGGACAAGCTGCCATTAGACATCCAACAAGCGAAGGATCCCAAATAGACGTTTCTATGTTCAGCAAAAAACTTTTTTTGCATTGTTTAAAATCTATTGTTGGTTAAAGCGGCATGTTGGATGTACTGCAGGTCCGTATCCATACTTCTGTTTGCTTTATGTCTCTTTGTGATATATACACATATATTTATACTATAGTATTTATCATATATATATATATGTATAGATTTACACATATTTGTATTTACATAAATAATGCATTTAAACACAATATTATATATATATATATACATATTTATAGATTTACATACGTACACACGCACATGTATATATATATATGTATACGTACATATAGTGTATATACACAGTGGATAAGAAGAACCATGTATTTCACTAGAACCAACAAAACCTCATGTTGGATGGTTTCACTTGCAACCGCAATAAGAACGACATTGTCAGCACAAATATGGTTGTGTCTAATGTACATCCATATGTTTATATATTTATATGTATAGATCTTTTGAGGTATGTTTACATTGTTTTTAGTCATGTATACATACCTGATTTCAATATTTTACAATATTAATCAATATTATATATATATATACCTATATATATATATACACATACAAATCAACAAATTCATGTAGTGTCTGCATTATATACATCATGTTTTTCTGATTCCAGACATTGCGGTGTGGAGGCCATTGTGATTCCGTCTCTGAAGGAGGACGGCGTGTGTCAAATGAGGATGTCATGGGGATAAAACATGATAAAACGGGAGATAATTGAGTTCTACCATTTTTTTAACCATGGTTTGTGGGGGTTTGACATGGTTTAACGGTTTAATTTGACAACCATTTCTGTTTTGCATCATACAGAATTATGCAGATGATATATATATATAATATACATGGATATAATGGATCATGATTTTCGCAATTGGGATTTTCAATCGCAATAGATCCAGCCGTACATTGTGAGGGAGTGTTTCGGGTATGATTCACGGGGTGAATTGCAAGTACCATCTCAGGTCTTTCACATCCATACTGTAGGATATTCACCTTCAGTGATACTGTTACCGACACCTTCAGAGCAACATTTTCAACATGAATTTCATCATCGAGCATCGAAGTGATCGAACTAGATGGACCCTGCAATGTCTATATATATATACACAGCGTTAAATGATCGATTTTTTTTCTGGTAACTCATGGTCATATTCCCATGATGTTCTCATGATATTTCCCTGTGTCACGTGTTATGATCACGACCATCCCTGGGTCCCACCAGCGCGCCTCCCAGCGCGAGCCTTGCGAGGCGCTGCAGCAGCAAAACGCCACAGACCAGGAGTGGTGAATTGCCAGATACAATTTGGGATACAAATCAACGGAAATGGATACATTTAGAATCATTTAGATATAGTGATGTACATATATATATATACACGTAATCGAAGGAAGTTTAGAAGTCAAACTTCCGACAATATGGACAGATGAAAAGCAGAGTAGGGCAGAGGCGGCAGAGAGAAGAGAAAGATTAGAAGAGAGAAGAGTAGAAGAGAAAGAGTCAGAAGAAAGAAGATGCAGATGCGCGAAAAGGTAGGAAAGTCGCGAAACACTGTATTTTTCCAATGATTTGTGGCTCCGGAGGGTCGAAAAGTAGGCTCGCTAAAGCGG